>Ga0129317_1000673_pt1 | contig 32327 bp, 21 predicted proteins | sample Cm1ome_FD_94430 | JGI IMG/M metagenome (GOLD analysis project Ga0129317, IMG submission 94430) | Eastern black-and-white colobus group fecal microbial communities from Wisconsin, USA - Cm1105 metagenome | ecosystem: Host-associated > Mammals > Digestive system > Large intestine > Fecal | place... | reverse complement strand
GTCTTTTTGAGGTCAGGTCTACCAAATGTCTACCAGCTAAAGGAGAGAACCCCTGGGCCCCAGGGGTTCTCTCCTTTTCCATTTTCTGTATGTCTACCAAATGTCTACCAGCGGCACTTTTCAAACTGAAAAGTGCCGCTTTTTTGCGTTTTTCTTCGCATATCCCCACTTATTTTCCGGTGTGAGGGGCGTTATACTTCCCTGATTGGAGTTTTTCTTCCAATCAGGCCCGTTTTTGGCCATTTTTAACTCGATTTCACTGCAAAATGCGTCATAAAACGAGCCTTTGCTCCGATTGAATTCTGCCCAGATGAGGCTGGAGGACCGTCTCTCCAATTCGTGGTCAAAGAACTCCACAGCGGGTACCTTTGGCGGTTGGCGCGGACCTGGAAGCGGACCTCCGCTTTATCTGGAATGCAAATCGGAGCACCGCCATATCCGGTCCTCACAGCCTCATCTGGCTGGCGGGCCAAAAATATTAAGGAGGAATTCCGAATGAGAAACCTGAAGCGGGCTCTGAGCCTGGCTCTGGCTTCCGTCATGGTCCTTGGCCTGATGGTAGTCGGTTCCGGCGCGAGCTACAAGGATGTGTCTTCCGAGAACAACCAGGAAGCCATCGAAGTTCTCCAGGAAGTCGGCATTATGGTCGGCGACGAGAACGGAAACTTTAACCCCGATGCCAACGTGACCCGTAACGAGATGGCTGTCATCATGTCCAACCTGATGGACTACCGTGTGGCCAGCTACAAGGGCACCTCTCCCTTCACCGATGTGCCCAGTTGGGCCGAGCCCTATGTGGCCGCCTGCTGGACCAACGGCATCACCTCCGGCATGAGCGCCACCATCTACGGCGGCGATCAGACCGTGACCACCGCCCAGGCCGCCCTGATGCTGATGAAGGCGCTGGGCTACTTCCAGTATCAGTCCGACTTCGGCGATGACTGGCAGCTGGCCACCGTGAGCCAGGCCAACAAGATCGACCTGTTTGAGGACGTAAGCTCCGGCGTCAAGGAAGCCATGACCCGCAACGACGTGGCCCAGCTGGTGCTGAACACCCTGGAGTCCGGCACCGTCGAGGCCGACGATGACACCATCAAGGTAGATACCGGCGATGTAAAGGTTGAGGCCGGCAAGGTAAAGTACAACTTTATCACCAGCGGCAAGGACTATGCCACCGCCATTAACGACGACCTGTACACCGGCAACTCCGGCGAGTACTCCAACGGTTCCATTGTGGAGCTGGGCGAAAAGCTGTACCAGGGTGACCTGACCAAGACCAAGGGTACTGACGATTTCAACGCTCCCGCTAATGTCTGGGACTACCAGAGCAAGGAGATCGGCAAGTACGCTGACAAGGCTGACTACACCTTTACCGCTAAAGTGACCTCCAAGGCCCTGTATAATGCCATCGGCAAGACCGCCGCCAATTATAAAAATTGGGCTGTCTCCGTCAACGGCGAGTACATCGACTACGAGGGCTCCGACCTGCTGAAGAACAAGAGCGATGACGACAAGGACTTTGCCGCCAAGGCCGGCCTGTCCGCCGCCACCGGCAACGGAACTCTGACCAAGGTCTTTGTGGACGGCACCGACAAGACCGTAGACATTGCCATCATCTACTACTATGCCGCCGAAGTCCTGAAGGTGGACGAGGATGAGGGCACCATCACCCTGTCCGCTCTGTACGGCCCCGCTGAGACTGACGACGAGTTTGACAGCACCGACTTTGAGGAAGACGATATTGTCATCTACTCCTATGCCAACGACGAGATCCAGTCCGTCCAGGCCGCTGCTCTCATGGAGGGCGAGGTCACCCGCGTCCGCTCCAACACCACTACCGGTGCTGAGAAAGACGGCGACAACTTCAGCGTAGACGGCACCACTTACAAGTACAACGCCACTATGGATGCCCAAGATCGTCTGGAAACTGAGAACGTAAACAACGACGTGGTGGCCTATCTGGACGCTTACGGCTACGTGGCCTATATTGACGAGTCCGCTGTAACCTATGACTACGCCTACGTGCTGTCCATGGGTACCGACAGCGATCAGTACGGCGAAGAGGCCAAGGGCAAGACCGTTTATGCCCGCTTGGTTCTCACCGACGGCACCATGATCAAGGTTGAAACCGATGCCAAGAGCACCGAGATTTCCGACCTGAAGTACCACATTGTGGCCTACTCCGTGGATAAGAACGACGTCTACACCCTGGACGCCAAGAGCGGTCAGATTGACACTGTCGGTGCCAATCTAAAAGTGGAGAATGGTGTGGCCAGCTTCACCACCCAGGCGAACACCCGCTATACCGCCAACGCCAACACCATTTTTGTGGTGTGCGATCCCGATCCCGACAGCTACAACGACTATGACTTCACCGTTTACACCGGCGTGAAGAATGTCCCCGACATCGATGGAAAAGCCGGAACCCAGGTCGCCGTTGCCACCGATAAGACCAACAGCAAGCTGGCCAAGGTCGTTTATATCGAGGGCGGCGATGTGGCCGGCACTGATGACGTGATCTTCGTCAAGGCCAACCCCAACGCCAAGCTGGTGAAGGACACCGACATCGGCAATTACTATGAGATCAGTGCTGTTGTGGACGGCAAGGTTACCACCCTGAACGTCAAGCAGAGCACCACTGCTGCTGACACCCTGGTCAAAAACGCCACCGGTGTGAAGATCGTTGCTCTGAAGAGCGTCTCCAAGAACAGCGATGAGCTGGTGACCAGCGGCCGTGCTTATTCCGCAGTCAATTCTGATGGCGATGGCGTACTGAATCTGAACTATATCACTGGTACCGCCAAGGCCGAGAAGGGCACCGTGGGTATCGGCGCTCCCGCCGGCACCACCTACTACACCTACGCTGAGGATGTACTGGTGGTCCGCTACGACTACAAGGGCGACTTCAAGCTCTCCCGCATCAGCAGCATCAAGGACGACGGCAATGACCTGGTCCTGGCTGTCACCGACGGCGATGTGTTGACCGGCATCTGCATTCTGGAGCAGGAGGGCGATGAGGTTCCTGAGGAGCCCGAGCTGCCCACCTCTGGCGATGTGGACGTCACTGTTGTAGCAAAGATTGTCGATTCTAACAAGGTAACCTTCTTTGAGGCCGGTCCTGCTACTACCGCTGACCGAATCACTGCCCTGAAGAAGTCCGCCGCCGCTGAACTGGGTGTCAAGGCCGAAGATGTAAAAGTTTCTAGAAGCGGCAGCAACTGGTCTGTTGAGGCCGATGGTGCTACACTTACTCTAGCCGAGCAGACTGCTGTTAAGGTGGCTATCACCACCGCCAACAAGGATCAGTTCCTGGCTGATGCCGCTGGCTATGATGAGTTCGTTAAACTGGCCAACTCCGGTTTCGTGACCTACAACACCACCGTCACCGCCACTGCCGACAAGGCCATCACCATCAGCGGAAAGGTAACTGCCAAGAGCGTTGATAGCGTGGTTCCCGCTTTCGGCGGAAACCTGGATGAGCCTCAGACGATCAAGGAAACCTACTGCACTGGCGGCACTAATGCTGATATTGAGGGGGAACCTAACCTGGGTGACTCCGACAAGTTCGCCATTGTTGCCCTTTGGGACGGCACCAACTCCACCTACGTCCTGATTGGTAATGAGAGTGCAGCTCCGGCTACCATTACCCTGTCTGGTGTCACCTACAACGTGACCTGGGATGTGGCGTTCTAATGTAACAGCACTTTGCAGATTAACCCACGAATAAAGCAGAAAGAAGCACCCTCGGGCTCAACCCGGGGGTGCTCTTTCCATCTGCCCTGCCGTAAAATCAGCACACCGGGATAAAATGGTCCTCGGCTCAGTCACTGTACGCCCGCCAGCCGGGTTATGCCCACCGGATCAACTGCCCATATCAGCAGGTCGTTCCGCGGTGTTCCAATTTTTCACCTGTTAAAACAAAGGGCGGCATAAAAAGCACCCTTAGGGGCTTCCCTCCCAACCGGTCTGGGCGTAGAAGTCCCTAAGGGTGCTATGTAATCTCCGGTACTGGCCGGATTTAGGCACAAGCTCAGCCCGTTCTGAAACGTTCGATACCTGTCCTTATTCTCGCCCCGGTTGTCCCAACAGCCAGGTATATGCCGGTGGTGCTCACCGCCCGGTTTTGCCGCCCGCCTGGGGATGGACTGCATCGCCCCATAGATTATGTAGGTGCCCGTTTCTGGCTGTCATGCAAAAACGCACGCAGCTCCGACTCCCGCATGGGACGGGAATAGTAATACCCTTGGATGTAGTGTACGCCCGCCGACGCAATGAGCTCTTGCTCCGCCGCGGTCTCAACACCCTCGGCCACCACGGTCAAATGATTGATAACAGCCATTTCCACAATAGAATTCAGAAGGGCCCGCTGCTTTTCGTTTGTAGATATCTGCTTTGTCAGTGAACGGTCAATCTTAATGATGTCCACCGGCAGGTTGGATAGATAATTCAGGCTGCTGTACCCCACACCGAAGTCATCCAGCGCGATACGGATACCGGCCTGCCGCAGCAGCTTCAGCGTCTCTGCCGTATGGTCAATGGCCTGAATCAGTATGCTCTCGGTAATTTCCAGGGTGATCCGGCGGGGATCGATGCCGGCGGAACGAATCTGACGCAACAGATGCTCCGCGCTGTTCCCCACCATAAGCTGCTGCACCGACAGATTGACGCTGATGCGCCTCAGACCCAGTGAATCGCCGTGGTCCCTCATAAAGGAGCAGGCGGCATGCAGCACATAATCACCCAGGGCTTCTACCAGACCGTTGCGCTCAGCCAGTGAAACCACCTGTCCCGCAGAATAGTAGCCACCCTGACCGTCCGGCAGACGGACAAGTGCCTCCACTGCTGAATAGCGGTTCGTTTCCAGGTATACCATCGGCTGATACCATACCTCTAAAGTCTGCTGCTGGATGGCATCCCTCATGCGGTGCAAAATGTCGGCTTCTGTACGCAGCAGTTCATCCAGCGCCTCGTTGTATATAACGATATTCCGGCCCGACTCCTTAGAAAAGCGTATGGCCGACTGGAGGTGATCCAGCAGGGCACCGGGAGCCGCCCCGTGGACCGGATATTGGCAGGCGGCAACCCGGACTTGCAGCGGAATGGTGGCGTTCCCAACGGTGACTGGACTGATGAGCATTTGGTACAGACGTGCGGCAAGACTCTCTATGCCTTCCGTGGACAAGGATATGCCCAGAAAAACGTCGCCGTTGATGCGGTACAGGTAAGCGCCAAGAGGCCGCGCCAGTCGGCGCAGCACCTCGTGCAAAATGGCATCCCCCACGTCGGTGCTGAACAGTTCGTTATACTGGCTGAACGCGCAGATGTCCACGCAGAATAGGCTAAACCGCCGTTTGGCGTCATAGGAGATCAATACGTCGGTATCCCGAAAATATTTAGGCCGGTTCCCTACATTGAACACGGGATCGCGGTATACCAGCTGCTCCACCCGCTTTCGGTAACGATTGAGCGCCTTGGACAGTTCTGTCATTTCACTGTCCGTATATTCGTCGAATATCACCGCGGTGTTGCCCGCGACCAGTTGATTGCATTTCTCAGTAAGCATTCGGACGGGGGATTCCTGAGCTATTTTGGCATAATAGGCGTGAAGCAGAGCGGAGATTTCTTCCTCCGCCCGGCCGCCGCCATGCTGACAGTGCGCGCATTGATAGCGCGCAATCAAAAAGTCCTTCTTGCCGTTGATGCACATCCGTAACAGCAGTTCCAGGGACAGGCCCTTGGCAAAATCCTCCTGCTGCCGCTCGCTCATGGATTCCCGGACGGCGAGAATAAAATTTCCGGACCCCAGGCGGCCGGCGATAAAAGGCTTGTGGATAAAGCCGTTTAAGCGCGGGGGAACACTGCGCAGAAAAGCCGCTTCCTGCGTCGGGCCAATCAACCGGGCGGCCTGGTCGTAGCCATCCAAAGAGAAGTAGAACAGCATAACCGCGCGGCGGTCCGCGTCGAGCCAGCGGTCAAGCGCAACGGTAAACCCTCTCTGGTTGTAAAGACCGGTAGCCGCGTCCATGGAATCCTGCTGTCTCCTCTCGCGTTCCCGGAGAAAAAGGCGGTGCGCCAGACAGACCAGTGCCAGCAGGAGTCCTGTAAACAGCAAACAGATCAGGACAAGGCCAATCTGCTGCGCGGGGGTAAACCAGCCATTAACCGGCTGGATGCTGAGGTTCCACTGGCTGGGCAGATAAAAGGTTGATTTCTTTGCCTGGGAAAAATCCACCGCGGAGTCGGTGGTAACAATCACCTCTTTGGCGCCATTTTGCGGTTCCACCCGCCATAGCTCATAGTCGTAGCCCTGCTGGGACAGCTCATGCAAGCCAAGCTGCTCCAGAACATAATCCCGGTCCAGGGCCACAACAACCTCTCCAAGATATGCGTTCCCATCCACAATGGGCTGCAGGAACAAAAACACCTCCCGCTGCGCCATGTCAAAATCAGGTGTGAACGGTCCTTCTATAATGGTATCCTTTACCACCTTGGCCAGCGTAAAGGCATAGGAAAACTCCTTCAAATCCCTCCCCGCCAATCCTCCATAACCGGCTTTTGGCAGAGCGCTCACCAGCGTATCGCCATCGAAGAGACAGACATAGCACACCTCTTCCCGCCCCAGCAGAGGGACGGATGCACGCTCGAACCAGTCTGTCTCACCTTCCTCCATCACAAGAGCAGTCTGTGCCAGAGCGCGCGCATGATTCATCGTACCGTGAAGCTGCAGCGTGATCTTTTCCGTGTAGTAAAACAGGATGCTTTCCGCCGCATTCTGGCGGATTTTTACCATTTCGCCGTGCAGCAGCCTCCCCGCCCCTGCCACCGCGGCAAGGACCAGCGCCAGTATAGCGGCGGACAGGAGCGCCCGTCTTCTGCTGTCTTTGTTCATGTTGCCTCTCAATCCTGGTGGATATGATAGTATCCCTTTCCATTTTGTTTTACATAGTAAAGCGCCTCGTCTGCAGCAGATATTATTTCCTCCAGCCCCATCCCCGGCTGACATACGCAGACGCCGATGCTGCACTGCACCGGGATGCTCTGACCTCCGGATGGAACATCGGTCTGGAGTCGGAGCACCAACCCCTCTAATACGGCGTTCAGCTCTTCCCTGTCATCCAGCCCGGTCAGCAGCATCAGAAATTCATCCCCGCCGTAACGGCCCACCACACCGTCGTACTTCTTTTCGTACTCCCGCAGGATATATCCTACACTTTTCAGCGCAATATCTCCGCCGTCATGCCCACAGGTGTCGTTGATGTATTTCAGATTATCCATATCCACGAAAAGCAGGGCTTTGACCGCCTCGGGGGCCGCCTTTGCAAGCTGTGCAGCGGCTTGGTTGAGAAAGACAGAGCGGGTGACCACGCCGGTCAGGCTGTCGGAAAGACCGTCGCTGGTCAGACGCAGAACCTCATTGAAGTCCACATCATCCGGACGATGGTCCTGGTAAATTCTTTTCTCCAGGTCCCCGATCGACTGGACCAGCGTGTCCACCACCACCATCTGTTTGCCGATATACCGACGCAGAACCAGGTGCAGACCAATCGCTGCAAGAGCTGTCAAGCAGGCCGAGAACAGCAGTGCAGGGAGCGTCTGGAAAAAAAGAGTCTCAAATCGGACCGTACACAAAATATCCCAGTGTGTCTGCCCCACCCTTTGATAGGCGGTATAGCAGAGGCTGCCGTCCCGAACGCTCCAATAGGAACCGGTCCGGGCGGCAAGAAGCGCCTCCTCCAGCTGATCCGCCGTGGTGCCGAAAAGGATATCGTCCCGCAGCGCGTCCATCACAAAGTCGCCATAGGACAATCCGGCTGAGGAAGACATGACCTGCCCCCTGGAGCCGATCAGTGTGGCGTCGGCGTCCATAGCCCCCGCTGAGGTCTCCAGAATCTCCACAACCTCGTCAAAGTAAATGGCACAGAACAGACACCCCGTGATGGCGCCCTGCTGGTCTAACAGCGGCACTGCCACGGTGTAATTGAGCGTCACTCCGTCCGCTCCGGCCGCAAAGCTGTCCGTCACCTGGGGCTGTCCGGTGGAGAACAGCTGCTGCATATAGTCCCGGCTCGCCAGGCTGACCGGTTCCGCTCCGTCCGAGTAGACAATGATATCCGCATCCACAAAGCAGATCATCATATATCCAAAATAAGGGCTGAGCTGATCCAGCTTCCTCACCTTGTCTATGGGCGGAACTTCCGGGTCATAGTACTCCGGCAGGCTGGCCAGGGATTCCAACAGGTCTATGGCACCGGTTACCCTCTGGGATATCTGCGACTGACTTCCAGCCAGCGCAGCCTCCGCGTTCGACTCCATTCTCCAAATGGAATAGACTGTTCCTCCCAGCATGACAAACAAAAGGACCAGTACGCAGAACACCCCGTTATACCGCACGATTGAGGAAAAAGATATCTCCCATGCCCCGCTTTTTTCCTTTTTGCTCCGTCTCATATGTAGCTTCATACGCTCCCTTTCGGCCATCAATATCCAAGCTCTCCCCAGTCATTTACCCGCGGGAGATCGGCGGCAATAAAATATGCGGGAGGAAATCCCATCTCTGCAAGGCGGCGCATCCACAACTCCCTGTGTGAAGCAGGCCGCAATTGGCTGTCGGGGATGCCCAGCGGCCAAAGGGATATATCCCTTTGGCCGCACATTATATTTCATCCCCTTCTATTCTTGGAACCTTATCAATATAATATAACATTACTATACCACGGGTGCCTCAATAAATCAATCGGCAGATTCAAATATATAAATATGTTAGTAATTACCATTGCCAAAAAATTTCCAAGCCGGAACACCGAATTTTGCTCTGTTTCTCTCTTTTTGGATCATGTTTGCTGTTGCAAAGTCATCCTTCTCGCCTTATAATAATATGGATTAGAATCCAAGAATATACGAAATAAGCGTTTTGCAAAAAAGGGAGGGCCATATGAGCGGCAGAATCGCAAAATGGGCGGCAGGTATGCTGAGCGCGGCTGTCCTGCTGGGCATACTGTCGGGCTGCGGGCAGCAGATACCTCAAGAAAAGACCGTGATTAAAATTCTTTATACAAACAGCTTCAAGCAGGTGGAAGCGCTGGTGGAATCCACCTATGACGACATTGATCTGCAAGTGGAAACATCCCTCTTTACCAGTGAACAGCTTCGACGTCTGGAGAAAGGTGTGGGCCCGGACCTGGTAATCGCGGCACAGCCCGATTCCAATTTAGTACAAAGGTATTTGCTTGATATCAGCGACACCAGGGCAAGTGTGGCCTATGACGGCACCATTATGAACGCCTCCAAACAAAACGGGAAAACCTATCTGATCCCGCTGCCCGGCGTGTACAGCGGATACATCGTCAATGAAACGCTGTTTGAGCGGGCCGGACTCTCCATGCCTGCAAATAACGCAGAGCTTGTGTCCGCACTTTCCCAATTGAAGGCAAGGGGACTGGGATTGGGGGAAGACAACATCAACTTCAGCATAATGAGCGATTACAACACCTCGGTGGGCATGTTTATGGTGGGGTATATGGTGCCTGATTTTCTGGGGACGGTGGCGGGCGTCAAATGGCTGGCAAGCTTCAAGGACAAGGACGCGGCCTTCTCCGGCGTATGGGAACGGAGTTTTTCTCTGTTAACCGCCCTGACGGAGTCAGGCGTTATGGATCCCGCCGATATTGCCCGCCAGCGCAATTCAGTCCTCTGCCGCCAGCGTCTGAGCGGCGGCACCCTCGCGGCCGCCTTTGGTGATTCCGTTTTATACTTTGATTGTGTTGCCGGCAATCGGGAAGCGGTGGAGGCGGGGACGGCAGAGCCATACTCTTACCGGATGCTCCCGCTGCTCAGCGACGTGGGAAACAATCCCTGGTTTTTGTTTTCTCCCTCCGCCCTGATGGGCATTAACAACGTCATCAGCGCCGAAAAACAGGAGGCCTGCAAGCGCATTCTGGATTTGCTCTCGACCCCCCAGGGCCAGGACGCCTTGCTTGCGGATTTGGGCGCGGGTATGTCCTGCCTCATCGACTATCAGCAGCAGGAAAAATTAATTCCAACCGGCGTGGAGGAGTACCTGCAATCGGGCTATATTTACAATGTTCTATTTCCGGGTAAAACAGTGGAGTTTTTAGGCGGGTGTGTAAGAGACGTTCTGACCGGCAAATACACCGTGGAGGAGGCCCTGCAGTCACTCGACCGCTTCTATTATGATGGAACGGATGAGACATATGACCTTACCGTGGTCGGAAGCATGGACCGTGACCTGCGGCTTGAAGATTTTAACGTAAGGCGCTGTGAGACTACCCTCGGCAATTTTATCGCGGACTGTGTTGCCGAGGCCTCCGGCGTGCCCATTGCGGTGGTCAACGGCGGCGGTATCAGGGCCAGCTTTTATAAGGGCGTGGTCTATGGCGGCGATATCGCGGCGGTGTGTCCGTATGACAACCGAATCATCGTGCTGGAGATGGATGGACAGACCGTGTGGGATATGCTGGAAAACAGCGTGTCAGCCTGTACCGACGAGTTTCCCGGCGGACGTTTCTTACAGGTCTCCGGGATCAATTACACCTTTGACAGCAGGAAACCGGTGGGAAGCAGACTTGTGAGCGTGACACTGCCGGATGGGGCGGAGCTGAGTCGAGACGCAAGCTGCCAGGTGGCTGTGACGGACTATATGGCCGGCTCAAAAACCTATGTGGAAGGCAACGGAGACGGGTATACGATGCTCAACTGCTACGATGACTCCTCCCCAAAAGGGACGGTATCCTTGATAAAAGAAACCCAGCTGACTTACCGTGACGCCATGGCCCAGTATTTTGAGCGGCATCGGGACAGTGCTGTGGATGTGGAGTTGGAAAGCAGAATCCGCGATTTGGCGCGGGACCAATAAAAATGCCTCCCGCCTGGAAAGGATAGGGTGCCATCCTTGAATACTCACAATAAAAAGTATAGCGATCACAGGGTAGTCGTCTTTGTCTCTGTCCTGCTTCTGACCGTGTCGGTCCTCTGTGTGTCTGCCGCCGCCGTCTATCAAAGGGTGTCGGTCCAAACGGTGACAAACATCAGTGAGGTTTATCTGCGGGAAATGGCCGGTCAGATCAGCAGCCATTTTCAGACCAATCTGGACAGCCAGTTTTCTCAAATACAGACCATCATCAACGTCGTATCCGAGGACGATTTGAGGGATGAAGCCAGCCTCAGCAGTTTTTTGAACCGGGCACAGGCGGACAACGGCTTTACACATATCGCGGCTGTCAGCGATGAGGGAATTACATACTCTCCCAACGGCGGGGTACCGGCAATCTCAAAAATATCCGGCCTTGACAAATTATTAACCGGCTCTGAGAATCTGATCTCCATCAACGAAACGATCTGGGAGAGCGGAACGATTCTGCTTGGGACCACCATGACCCCCGCGGCGTTCAAGAATGGCCAACTGGTCGCCGTGATCTGCGGGATCAGCACCTCCAACATAGGGGCCAGGCTGGGCCTTGACAGCGAAAAGGGAACAAATTCCCACACAAACATTGTCACCCGAAATGGAGATTTTGTCATCAAGAGCACCTTTTCAGCGGATGTTTTAAGAGGCTCCAATCTGTTTACCATCTATGAACAAAAGGCAAGCTTTGACCGGGGCTACGACCTGCAAAGCTTCCGCACCGCCATCGCCGCAGGAGAAAGCGGAATAACCCTATTGACTGTTGGCACGCACCACGAGTATCTTTATTATATGCCGATCCCGGGGACGAACTGGTATATGATGACCAGTATGGCGTTTGAGACGGTAAACGATCAGATTTCTTATCTGAGCCAATTTATCATATTCGTGGGCGTGGGAATCTTCTTAGTCGTGCTTACTACCGTACTTGCCTTTTTTCTGCTGTTAAGGCACAATGAAAAACGCAGCAGCGCGCTGCTGCGGATGGAGAAGGAGCGGGCAGAGACGGCCAATCGGGCAAAGAGCGACTTTCTCTCCCAGATGTCCCACGAGATCCGGACCCCCCTCAACGGCATCATCGGCATGGCGGAAATCGGGAAAAAACACATTGGAGAACCCGGCCGGATGCGCAGCTGTCTGGATAAGATCACACTGTCCTCCAACCACCTGCTCTCTCTGATCAACGATATCCTGGACATGTCCAAAATTGAAAGCGGTAAAATCGAGCTGCACCCCGAGCGCTTTGACCTAGGTCAGCTTTTGCGGACCCTGACCACCGTGTTTCATGTGCAGGCGGTCAGCAGGCAGATTGATTTTCAGATTATTCTCTGTGGTGAAATAGAAGAATATCTGGTCGGCGACGCCCTCCGCCTAAACCAGATTTTGACCAATCTGCTCTCCAACGCCATAAAGTTCACGCCTGCCCAGGGCCGCGTCAGCCTGAACGTGGAAGAGCTGCGGCGTGACAAGGACAGGATGTGGCTCCGCTTTTGGGTGGAGGACACCGGGCGCGGAATCGCCCCGGAGAATATCGACCGCGTTTTTGAGGCCTTTATCCAGGAAAATGGCGGAATTTCCCGCCAGTATGGCGGCACCGGGCTGGGTCTGCCCATTACAAAAAACTTTGTGGAGATGATGGGCGGTTCCATCTCCGTTAACAGTGAAGTGGGCGTGGGAAGCGTATTTTCAGTTGAACTGCCCTTTGCGCCCGGTGACGAGGGGCAACATGCGGAGCGCTGCGGAAACGGACAGCCGGTTCTGATCGTCAACCAGCTTGAAAAACTGGCGGAACATCTTGCCGTTGTGCTGGAAAAAGAAGGATTCCAGGTGGCGGCGGCACCGGACGAAGATACGGCGCTGAACATGGTACAATCGGCCGCTGAACAGGGCATTCCCTATGAATGGTGCGTCATCAGGTGGAATTTTTCTGAGAATATGCAGGGTCTGACAGCAGAGCTCCGCAAGCGGGCGGGCAATGGAAACTTTAAAATCATTTTAACCGGTCAGGATCAAGACGAGCTGAATGATGCGTCGGCGTTATGCGGCGCTGATGCCGTCCTGTGCCGCCCGGTATTTCATTCGGATATTTTGGCGCTTATGGAGGCACTGACCGGTCAACCGGCAGCCCGCGCGGAAGGAAACCGGCCTGCCGTCTTGGACGGCGCACAGATTCTGGTGGCGGAGGACAATGATCTGAATCTGTATATTGCAGTGGAACTGCTGGAAAGCGAAGGGGCCATCGTGGACACAGCCAGAAATGGACAGGAGGCAGTTGAAACGTTCTCCAAATCCCCAGAACGCTTCTATGATCTGATTTTGATGGACATACAGATGCCGGTGATGGACGGCTGCAACGCAGCCAGAGCCATCCGTGCCCTCCCTCGGTCCGACGCCGAAAGCGCCATCATTATCGCCATGACTGCCAACTCTTTTCATGAGGATGTGCAAAAGTGTTTGGACAGCGGGATGAACGCACACATTGCCAAACCCTTTGTCCTGGCCGATATTATTCATACATACACGGACACCTTAAATAGACGGTCAAAGAACGCGTGAGCCGGCGGCAACCCGTCCGGCAAACGCAGATAAGGCGGGGATATGTTGAAATACGGTATGATGATGTACGATAGAGTCTTCCAGATCCTGAAAAACAAAATTGAAAGCGGCCTGCTCCCGGCGGGTGCAAGCCTTCCCTCCCGCGCCGACTTGGCCCGTGAATTCGGCGCCTCGGAGAAAACAATCCGGCGCGCATTGTCCATGCTGGCGGAGGAGGGTCTTATTGAAACCGCCCAGCGAAAAAGACCGGTTGTCACCGCCTCCTTCCGCGCGGGCCACCTTACAACGACCCTTGCCCTGAAGAAAATCGATGCCAACATCACAAGCGACGTGCTGAAAACGGGGGTGCTGCTGTGCTATCCCGTCATCAAAAACGGGATTTCTCTCTGCAAACAGGCCGACTTGGAAATTCCCCGCAGAATTCTGGAAAATATGAAGATCGGAAATCCGTCGGAATTTTGGAAGCTGTCCAAGCAGTTCTATCGCTTTTTTGTTGCACGCAACGAAAACGCGTTGATTTTACAGGCCGTTGACAGCCTGGGCCTCTCCGAACTCAAGCCGCAGCACGACGATATTGAAATGAGAACCAGATATTACAGACAACTCCAGGAGTTTATGGGGACCATTGAAACCGGGGGCGCTCCGGAGAGCGTCCATTTTGACGATATGTCCGGGATATATGGCTTAACCGGAGGAAATTCCACTGTGCTTCAGGCCGCCTCCGACTCTCCTCTTATACTCGGCCGGAAGCAGCTTGAAAAAACGATGCAGGAAGCTGACAAGAGATATTCGGCCGTGTATATGGATATAATCGGCCTGATTGCGGCTGGCCGGTACCGGCGGGGCGATCAGCTCCCAAACCACAAAACGCTGCAAAATATTTATGGCGTCAGTGTGGATACGACGATCAAAGCAATACAGATACTTCGGGATTTAGGCGTTGTCAAGACAGTACGAGGCAGCGGCATCTTTGTGGAAATGGATGGAGACGATATCCGGAAGGTCCCGGTTCCCCCCCATTTAATTGCATATCACGTGCGGCGCTATTTGGATACCCTGGAACTGCTGAAGTTAACGGCAGAAGGGGCCGCCGCCTGTGCGGCCGCAAGAATCACACCCCCTGCTATCCTTGCTGTAAAAGCGGAAATCGACCGTCTGTGGAATCGGGACTATGTATACGGGCGCACACCGGCCATCTTTTTGGATTTTATCACCAGGCACATTGGAATTGACGCGTTCTCCGTCATCTATGTGCTCCTGCAGCGAAATTTCCGGATTGGCCGCAGCATCCCAGGACTGCTGACTGCGGAAAAAACGATTTTGAATTGCGACGTTCACGAGCAGTGCGTGGAGGCCATAGATCTGCTTTCCGCGGGGAATCAAGATGCCTTCGTCGAAAAATCCGCCAATCTGTTTGCGCACATCAACCATTTGGTAATTGAGACATGCAAGCAGCAGGGTTACTACCAGGCCGCAGCCGCGGTCTATAATGGAGCGGCCCTGTGGAAATAGCACTGAGCCGGAAGGGCCTACGCCTGGATGTTCACCAGGGCCGGGTGATTGCAGGCATATTCAGCGCAAATATGTATGGGAGTCTCACACAGTCTGTTGCTGAAGGGCAGATCGGGAGATGAAATTCAGCCGGTACACTGACCGGTATTGGTATCGGCCTCTGGCCGGCCGCCAGCAGCAGAGTCCTCTGCCCCCGGGGGTGCAGCTTTCCTGGGCTCTGGTCAAAATCACTCGGGAATTTTTCTGGCGCAGGAGGCGTGAGACCGGCGGAGCGCACACCTGCGTTGCCAACTGTCGCCGCATCAGCCGTCGGATCACCTTAAATTGGGCCGTTCTTCCCTGGTTTCCCTCCAAATTTTTTCAATCAAGTAAAAAAGAAGGCCGCCCGCACTTAATCCGTGCGGGCGGCCCAATTTTGAGTCAAATTACTTGTGGTCCACGCTGTACATATGCTTGATCAGCTCCAGCACCTTGTTGGAGTAGCCGATCTCGTTGTCGTACCAGGACACGACCTTTACAAAGGTATCGGTCAGGGCGATGCCGGCGTCGGCATCAAAGATGGAGGTGCGGGTGTCGCCCAGGAAGTCGGAGGACACAACGGCCTCGTCGGTGTAACCCAGGATACCCTTCAACTCGCCCTCAGAGGCCTTCTTCATGGCGGCGCAGATCTCCTCGTACTTGGCGGGCTTGGCCAGGTTGACGGTCAGGTCCACCACGGACACATCCAGGGTGGGGACGCGCATGGACATGCCGGTCAGCTTTCCGTTCAGCTCGGGAATCACCTTGCCCACGGCCTTGGCGGCGCCGGTGGAGGAGGGAATGATGTTACCGGAGGCAGCCCGGCCGCCGCGCCAATCCTTAACGGAGGGGCCGTCCACGGTCTTCTGGGTGGCAGTGGTGGAGTGAACCGTGGTCATCAGGCCATCGGTGATGCCCCAGTTGTCATTCAGCACCTTGGCAATGGGGGCCAGGCAGTTGGTGGTACAGGAGGCATTGGAGACAAAGTTCATGTCGGGGGTGTACTTATCCAGATTGACGCCGCACACAAACATGGGGGTGGCATCCTTGGAGGGGGCGGACATGACAACCTTCTTGGCGCCGGCGTCCAGATGGCCCTGGGCCTTCTCCTGGGTCAGGAACAGGCCGGTGGACTCCACAACATACTCAGCGCCCAGCTTGGCCCAAGGCAGGTCGGCGGGGCTGCGCTCGGCGGAAATGGGAATCTCCTTGCCATTTACGATGATGGCGTTCTCGGTGCTCTCAACGGTACCGGCAAAATGGCCATGCATCGTATCGTACTTCAGCATGTAAGCCAGGTAGTCGGCGGGGCACAGATCGTTGATGCCTACGATTTCGATCTCGGGGTGATTCAGGCTGGCGCGGAACACCATACGGCCAATGCGGCCAAAGCCATTAATGCCAACTTTAATGCTCATGTTGAATGACTCCTTCTTTATACAAAATATATACGATTTTGTGACTATCTTTTCTTGCTTCGTTCTATATTATACCCTTTTTCCCTTCTTTTTCATAGTGTGTTTTTTCCTAGTAATTCAAAAATATTTTTTACCAAAATTAGCAATACCGCAAGGAAGTTTTATCTTACTTCTATTTTTTGACGTTTTTTAGATTTAACTATCTCTTTAATCAAAATTTCCCCATTTTTCTACTTTTCTCTTGTTGCCTTTGGAAATCTTTGTTATACTGGTTCTGTTCGAAAACCAACATGGAAACTGTCCTTTCACACATGCTAACACAGCATATTACTATTTCCCTTCATACCGAACACCTTTTGGCCGGGAGGAATCTCATGTCTGATCTCAATCACCTTCTTCTGGACGCCTTTCCGGAGGCTGCCGTACTGATCCGCCAGGGACAGATTGCCGCCGCCAACCCCATGGCCCGGCACTACCTGCCCCAGCTGGAGCCCGGCACCGCCCCGCCTCCATATCTGCCTCTGGAGGAAGCCTCTTCCGCCTCCGGCACCTTTACCGCCGGTCTGACCACTTACTCCTTCACCGTCACCCAATTCTCAGACGGACTGCTCCTTCTCTTCCGCCCCGCCCCCCAGACCGCACTCACCGACGCCCAGCTGGACGGTGCCCTGCGGCAGCTTCGCTCCTTCCTGGCGGAGTTTATGACGAAGGGGCCCGGGCAGGATTCGGCCGCATTTCGTAAAAGCTTTTACCGCATGTTTCGTCTGGTGGACAACCTGGACTTCATGCGTCTGGCCGGAGAGGGCTGCACCCCCGCCTTCCGTCCGGTCACCATAGATCTGGCCGGACTGTGCAGCCAGATGGCGGGACAGGCCTCTCCTCTGCTTCAGCAGGGCGGCATCACCCTGGACTTTCGGTCCGATCCCGCCTCTCTGCTCATCCCCGGAGACTCCGCTCTGCTTCAGCGTCTTCTGCTGGAGCTGATCTCCAACTCCGCCAGGGCCCTGGGCCGCGGTGAAATCCGCATGCGCCTGCGCAGCCGCGGAACCCGGGCCCTCCTCACCCTGTCGGACAGCGGTGCTCCCCCCACCCAGCGGCAGCTGGCCGCCATGCTTCAGCAGGACGCAGACCACGCCATTCCCTCTCCCCAGGCCGGAGCCGGGCTGGGGCTGTCCATCGCCCGGCACATCGCCGCCCTTCACGGGGGCTCTCTGCTGGTGGAATGGGGGCAGTCCTCTCCCTCCATGATTCTCTCCCTCCCCTCCGGCCCTCTGGACCCCCGGGCCACGCTTTCCTCCCCCCCGCTCCAGCGGGACGGAGGCCTGTCCCCCCTCCTGGTTGCACTGGCCGATGCTCTGCCCGCTGAGGTCTTCGCACTGGCCGATCTGGACTGAGCAGAGATCCCTTCGGTTCAAAATGGGCGGAAACCAACGATTGGTTTTCCGCCTGTTTTCGCGCCCGCCCCTAAAACACCTTGACGCTGTTCCGTCATTCGGGGTAGAATAATGTGATAATAAAAGATTTAAAGGAGGCGATTGTCTTGGCCAAAGGCGGCTTTGACAACCAACAGTATCTGCAACTGCAGTCCCAGCATATCCGGGACCGAATCGCCCAGTTCGGCGGTAAGCTGTACCTGGAATTTGGAGGTAAGTTGTTTGATGATTACCACGCCTCCCGTGTTCTTCCCGGCTTTGAGCCCGACAGCAAAATCCGGATGCTGGAGCAGCTGAAGGACAAAGCCGAAATCATTATTTCCATCAACGCCGGGGACATTGAAAAAAACAAGGTCCGGGGCGACCTGGGCATCACCTATGACAGTGACGTACTCCGACTGATTGACATCTTCCGCAGCCGGGGCCTGCCGGTGGGCGGGGTGGTGGTTACCCGGTACACCGGTCAGCACGCCGCCGACGCCTTTCAGTCCCGGCTTGAAGAGCTGGGCATCCGGGTCTGCCGCCACTACCCCATCGACGGGTACCCCCACAACATCGCCAAAATTGTCAGTGACGAGGGCTTTGGAAAAAACGAGTATCTGGAAACCACCCGCCCCCTGGTGGTGGTCACCGCCCCCGGACCGGGCAGCGGGAAAATGGCCACCTGCCTCAGCCAGCTTTACCACGACCACAAGCGGGGCATCGTGGCCGGATACGCCAAGTTTGAGACCTTCCCCATTTGGAACCTGCCGTTAAAGCACCCTGTCAATCTGGCCTACGAGGCCGCCACCGCCGACCTGGACGACGTGAACATGATCGATCCCTTCCACCTCCAGGCCTATGGCCAGACCACAGTGAACTACAACCGGGACGTGGAGGTCTTCCCCGTGCTGGCCGCCATGTTTGAAAAGATTTTGGGCAGCTGCCCCTACAAATCCCCCACCGACATGGGGGTGAACATGGCGGGCAACTGCATCTATGACGACGCCTCCTGCCAGGACGCCGCCCGTCAGGAGATTATCCGCCGGTATTACGACGCCCTGTGCGAGCGCCGCCAAGGCAAGGGCTCCGATTGCTCTGTCTATAAGCTGGAGCTGCTGATGCAGCAGGCCGGGATTACCTCGGCAATCCGTCCCGTGGTGGAGGAGGCTAACCGCCTGGCAGACGAAACCGGAGAGCCCGCCATGGCCATCCAGCTTGCCGACGGCTCCATTGTCACCGGCAAAACCTCCGAGCTGATGGGCTGTTCCGCCGCCGCCCTGCTCAACGCACTGAAAAAGCTGTCCGGCGCAGGGGGACATGGCGTTCACCTCATCGCACAGAGCGCCATCGAGCCCATCCAAACCGTCAAGGTTCAGTATCTGGGCTCCAACAACCCCAGGCTCCACAGCGACGAGGTTCTGATTGCCCTGGCCTCCTCCGCCAGTCTGAATTCCAAGGCCGCCGACGCCCTCAAGGTCCTGGCCCACCTCCAGGGCTGCCAAGCCCACTGCTCCGTCATTCTCTCCCCCGCGGACGAGGTCACCTACCGTAAGCTGGGCCTTCAGCTCACCTGTGAGCCCCAATATCAGACCAATAAGCTTTACCACCGATAACACCGGTCTTGACTTTCCTTCCATCTTATCGTATGATGATAAAAATTCCAATTTTTGTTGGATAAAAAAGCGCTCTCCGGCCGCCGGGTCGGAGAGCGGCGCGCCGAACCTCCCGTCGTCAGGCCTTTGCAGGCGGGAAGCTCCGGCGCTTTTATTTTTGTTTTGGAGGCACGCCATGAAATCCCAATCCTGTTTTCCGGAATTTGCCCGGTACTGCTCCCTTAACGTGATGGGGATGCTGGCTTTATCCTGCTACATACTCGCGGACACCTTTTTTGTTGCCAAGGGTTTGGGGGCGGACGGTCTGGCCGCGCTGAATCTCTCCATCCCCATATTCAGCTTCATCCAGGGCTGCGGCATGATGCTGGGGATGGGGGGTGCCACCCGGTATTCCCTCCTCCGCCACCAGGGGCGGGACCGGGAAGCCGGCACCGCCTTTACTCACGCCGCCGCCATGGCCGCCGTGCTGGCGGTGCTGTTCTTCCTCCTGGGGCTCTTCTGCTCCGGGCCCATCACCACACTGATGGGGGCGGATCAAGCCGTGTTTGCCACGAGCCATACCTATATCCAGGTATTGCTTCTCTTTTCTCCCGCCTTTCTCCTCAACGACCTGCTCATCTGCTTCGTCCGCAACGACGGCGCACCTCAGCGGGCCATGGCAGGCATGGTGTGCGGAAGCCTGTCCAACATTCTGCTGGACTACCTGTTTATCTTCCCCCTGAACCTGGGGATTTTCGGCGCGGTTCTGGCCACCGGACTGGCGCCCATCATCAGTCTGACCATCCTGTCCCCCTTTTTTCTCCGCAGGCAGAACAGCTTCCGGTTTCTCCGCTGCCGTCCCGCTCCCGCCATGGCGGGGGCTGTCGTGGGCGCCGGGGTGCCATCCCTGGTCTCTGAAGTGTCCTCCGGTCTTGTCATCGTGGTGTTCAATTTCATCATCCTGGGGCTCCAGGGCAATCTGGGGGTAGCCGCCTATGGAGTGGTGGCCAACCTGTCTCTGGTGGTCATCTCCATTTACACCGGAATCTCCCAGGGAATTCAGCCCCTGCTCAGCCGCCACTGCGGAACCGGCGACCAAGTCCGGGTGCGGACCACACTGAGATATGCGGTCCTCACGGTGATGCTGCTGTCCGCCATCCTGTATGCCCTGGTCTTTTTTTGCGCGGACCCCATCGCGGCCCTGTTCAACCGGGACGGGGACCCCGCCCTTCAGGCAATTGCCGTCAGGGGCCTGAAACTCTATTTTACCGCCGCCCCCTGGGCGGGGCTGAACATCGTCCTGACCGTCTACTTCACCTCCACCGACACCCCCAGGCCCGCTCACCTGATCTCTTTCCTGCGGGGCTTTCTTCTCATTCTTCCCCTGTCCTTTCTCCTGTCCGCCCTATGGGGCATGGACGGCCTGTGGCTCACCTTTCCCATCACCGAGGGAATCGCGGCGGCCATCGCGGCCGCCCTGTATTGGAAGGGCCGGTAGTCCCGCCGGCAGGACTCCCGGAACATCTGACGGGGGAGATGTCTTACTTGGGATAGGGGGTTTTCACGCTTGTCAGGCCCAAAAGATAGTCTACGCTGGTGTGGTGGAACTCCGCCAATCGAATCAGAATGCCGCTTGGGATGTCGTTTTCTCCCGTTTCATATTTTGAATAGCCCGTCTGGGACATACCAAGCCATTTGGCCATTGCGGTCTGGGACATGTCCTTGTCATCGCGCAGCTCCCGTATTCTGGGATACATGGTCATCACCTCACGCCCAGTATAAATTATTCCAAAACAGGTTATTTATATTTTAACCTGAAACAGATTAAAATATAGGCAGAGGTGATTTTTTATGGCATCAGGACCCAAAAAACAGATCAGCATTCTGCTCCCCATGGAACGCTGCAGCAAAATCAGAGCCCTGGCCGTGGAAACCCAGCGCCCCCCTTCCCGATATATCCGCCTGGTACTCAGCCGGTATATCTGCTTTTTGGAACAGCAGGGCGGCAGCCCCGACAACCCATGGACCCGTCTCTGACCAAAATGCCTGGCCCGGGGTGCCGCATGCGTTTCCATAGACAGGTCAACGAATGAAACCTCCTCCGCCGCCCTGCGGCCCCCGCCCAACACCGCTCCGGACCAGCAGCGCCGCCCCCGGAACACACCCGGGGGCGGCGTCTCTGCTGATTCAGGGGATGATTAAAAAGCCAATAAACTCCATCGCTCCGCTTTCGTTCTGCTCCTGCCGGATGTCTACGTCCATCTGCCAGACGCCGGTAAAAAAACTGATGGAGGCGGCCAGGCTCCCTTCATTTTCCACCGCGGGAAGCGGTACATATATCGTCTCCCCCGCCTCGTCCAAAAAGCTGGTTCTCATTTCCACCGGCCGGCCGTCCACCAGGGCGGTGGAGGAATCCGCCGTCAGAGAGATCGTGGTCCCGAGATAAGATGCGGCGGCGGTTTTTGTCCTCCCATCCCAATGGTAGTCCGCCCCCAGCCCCCGGCACAGGTCCTCCAGGCTGGCCAGGTAATCGGTCTCTCCGCCGCTGTCCACGCCGCCGCAGGTATAGGGCAGCAGCCCCGTCTCGAAGGGGTACAGGTTCCGTTCCGCCTCCATCCGTCTGGGCCGGGATCCATCCAGAGGAAATGCCATATCACCCAGGATAATGGATTCCACCTGGCGCAGGTCCAGCACGGTGTCCCATTTGCAGCGCACCAAATACCAATCGGGCTCCTTGATCCGGCGCGCACTGTACTGCCTGCCGCCCAGCTGAGCCATGGTTACCGTCCGACCGTCTGCCATACGGAAAAGCAGAACCGGAACGGCTCTGTCATCCCGCCCCTCGTCCCAATAGGTCCCCTCGTAGGACAGGCCTATGGGTGTGAGCTCCAGGGAGCGGATAAATACGGGCATCCCGCCGGGCCACTGGGACGGCACCTCCCGCCCGATGGAGAGTGATACTGTCTCCGCCGCCACATCTGTGGGGATTTGGACGGCGCAGTCCCCTCCCATAAAGTTCAGCCACAGGGAGATCGGTCCGCTGGCCGGCTGTCCGTCTGCCGTCTGCATTGAGATTTCGATCTGCCAGGAGCGGCTGGTATTCGAGGGGGCGGGCAGCTCTCTGCTGATTATACCAGATGCGGGCTCTCCCCCCTCTGTAAAACAGGCACGAAGGGTATCCGGGCCAAGGCTTCCGCTCTCCATCAGGCTGTCCGACATGCTCTGCCCCCACAGATCCCGGTGAGCCTCGGCGACAGCCTTATTGCTCATCAAATCCGCCGCAGCCCGGTCGTTGAGGCCCTCCACCGTAATGACCGCGCAGACAACATGCCCGGTGTTCACGGCGCTGTCCACCGTCAGGCGGTAGTCTCCATTCTCCCCGCTGTCCAGGTTCGCCTGAACATAGGGCTTCAGCAGCTGCGTATCCCCCTGGAAAAAGAGGTCCAGCATCCCCGTATGATATGCCACGGCCACGGCCAAGCTCATCAGAGCCACAAGGGCGGCTGCCAAAAGCGCCGCCGCTCTCACCCGCCTTCCTCCGGCACGTCTCCGGACCGGCGTCCCCTCCTCCAGCCGGGCCCGGATATGGCTGCGGCACTCCTCACCAATGCGAATGGCGTCCATCGCTCTCTTATAGCTGTGTTCCATAGTCTCCCTCCTGTTCCAGCATAAGCTTCAGCCGCCGCCTGGCCCGGTGCAGCCGGGTAGTCACGGCGGTCTGGCTCAGGTTCAGCATCCCTCCAATTTCCTGGGAGGTATAGCCCTCGTAGTAGAAGAGATACAGCACCTCCCGCTCCCCGGCCCTCAGGGCCATTACGTGCCGCAGCACCGACTCCTCCCGCGGCGCCGCCGCTGTCATCGCCTCCTCCAGCGGCTCGGTCCTGCGGCGGGTCAGCCTGCGCCACAGGCTGCGGCACTCGTTGGCTGTCACCTGGAGGAGCCAGGCCCGCTCCTTTCCCGCCTCCAGCCGGGGCGGATGCTCCAGCACCTTGAGAAATACGGTCTGAGTCACGTCCTCCGCGTCCTCCCGGGAGGCGGTGAAGCTCCAGGCCAGCCGATAGACCGCATCCCCGTGGCGTTCAAACAGCTCCAGCGTATCCATTGATCTCCCCCTTTCTGTCTCTTCACCTGTAAAACGCCTGAGGGAAGGCATTTGTCACCGGGTCATCCATTTCTTTTTTGAAAGACTGAAAGCGGCCGCCCATCGGGCGGCCGCTTTGCTTGATACGACTCAGCGAATCCATATTCCGTACCTTTTATGGCGGGCAGAAACGCTCCCTCACTTCAGCCGCCAAATTTCCTCGTTGTACTGCCGGATGGTCCGGTCGGAGGAAAAGTACCCCGACTTGGCGATGTTGACCAGCATCTTTTCCGCCCAGGCCCGCCGGTCCCCATAGTCCCGAATGGCCCGCTCCTTGACGGCAATATAGTCCTCCACGTCCGGCAGGGACATAAACCAGTCTCTGCCCTTCATGTCCTTCCACAGGGCGGACAGCCAGGACGGGTCGCCGATGGCCAGCAGCTCCGGGGACACCAAAAAGTCCACCAGCGCCTCCACCCCGGGCCGATGGTACCAGTCCAGGGCGCGGTAATCCTCCTGGGCGTACCGGCGGATCACCTCGTCACTGGAGGCGCCGAAGGTGTAAATATTCTCCGGTCCCACCAGCTGGGCAATCTCCACATTGGCCCCGTCCATGGTGCCCAGCGTCACCGCCCCGTTGGCCATAAACTTCATATTGCCGGTGCCGCTGGCCTCCTTGGAGGCCAGGGATATCTGCTCGGAGATGTCACAGGCGGGGATCAGCCTCTCCGCCCAGGTCACGTTGTAGTTTTCCACCATGGCCACCCGCAGCCAGGGGCGGACCTGGGGGTCCTCCTCAATCAGCTGCTGGAGGCACAGAATCAGGTGAATAATATATTTGGCGGTCACATAGGCGGGGGCGGCCTTGGCCCCGAAAATCACGGTGACCGGCCGCTGGGGTAGCCGTCCGCTCTTAATATTCAGATATTGGTAGATGATATACAGGGCGTTCATCTGCTGGCGCTTGTACTCATGGAGACGCTTGGCCTGAATATCAAACACCGAGTAGGGGTCCAGCTCAATCTCCTGGGCAGACCACATCATGCGGCACAGCTGGTCCTTGTTCTCCTGCTTCACGGCCAGCAGCCGGTCCAGCACCCCCTGGTCCCCGGCAAAGGCCATCAGCCCCTCCAGCTTCTCCGGATCCTGCCGCCAGCCGCCGCCGATGCAGTCGTCAATCAGGGCGGTGAGTCCCCCGTTGCACGCCTCCAGCCACCGGCGGAAGGTGACGCCATTGGTCTTATTGTTGAACTTTCGGGGATAGAGCTGGTAGAAGTGCTTCAGCTCCGACTGCTTCAAAATCTCCGTGTGCAGGGCAGCCACTCCGTTTACAGAAAAGCCGTAGTGAATATCCATGTGGGCCATGTGGACCAGATTCCGGCTGTCCACAATGGCCACCCGGGGGTCCGGATGGACCTCCTTCACCCGCCGGTCCAGCTCCAGGATGGCGGGGACCAGCTGAGGCGCCACCTTCTGAATAAACTCCAGGGGCCACTTCTCCAGGGCCTCGGCCAGAATTGTGTGATTGGTGTAGGCGCAGGCCCGGCTCACCTGGTCGATGGCCTGGTTTACGGGCAGGCCCCGGTCCGTGAGCAGGCGGACCAGCTCAGGAATGACCATGGAGGGGTGGGTGTCGTTGATTTGGATGACCACATGTTCAGCCAGGGTGTTCAGGGGGCAGCCCCGCTCCTCCATCTCCCGCAGAATCAGCTGGGCTCCGGCGGACACCATAAAGTACTGCTGATACACCCGGAGCAGCCGTCCCGCCTCATCGCTGTCGTCGGGGTACAGGAAGGAGGTCAGATTGTGGGCAATGTCCCCCTTGTCAAAGCGAATGCCCACCCAAGGCTCCTGCGCAGGCTCCTCCACGTCAAAGAGGTGGAGGCGGTTTGCGCACCCGTTCCCTGCCCCGGGCACCGCGATATCATAGAGCACCGCATTCAGGGTAAATCCCCCAAACTCCACCGGGAACTTTTTCCCCGTGGGAATCAGCCAGCTGTTCCCCTCCAGCCAGGGGTCAGGATGCTCCGTCTGCTTGCAGCAGTCAAACGTCTGCTTAAACAGTCCATAGTGGTAATTCAGACCCACCCCGTCCCCCGGGAGGGACAGGGCCGCGATGGAGTCCAAAAAGCAGGCCGCCAGCCGGCCCAGCCCGCCGTTGCCCAGAGAGGGCTCAGGCTCCATGGACTCGATCACCCCCAGATCCCGCCCCAGATCGGCAAGCAGTTCCTTGACCTGCCTGTGAAGGCCCAGGGCCAGCAGGTTGTTGGACAGCAGCTTACCCATCAGGAACTCCGCCGAAAAATAGTACAGCTTCCGACCGCCCGACGGGGCGGGGCGGTTCTGGGCAAGCTCCTTGGTCAGCAGCAGCAGGGCCTCATACAGCTGATGGTCGTCGCATCGGTCAGGCGAGCGGCCAAACCGGGCTTCCGTCAGCTGGAAAAATTGTTCTCTCAGTTCCATATTATATATTCTCCTCTCCGCCGAGGCGGAAACGTTTCCATTCCAGATTATGGCGTCAGTATAACAGGCGGGCGGGCGGGCGTCAAACATTTTCTATTGGAAGATTGCACAATTTTTTATATTTCAGCAGCAATCTGCGCTGCTGGGAAAAGAGCGGGGCCCTTTTCGAAAGGTCCCCGCTCTCCAATCAGTCCTGATCCGTCTTCGGCAGCCGCTGATATACCTTCATCTCCCGCCGCAGGCGGCGGGCCAGTCTTCCATCCAGGGTGCCGGGAAGAAGACGCCATTTCCAGTTATTCCCCAGGGTGGAGGGAGTATTCATGCGGGCCCGGCTGTCCAGACCCAGAATATCCTGCATTTGAATCACCGCCAGGTCCGCCGGGGAGGCCCAGGCCGAACGCATCACGCCCCAGTGGTATCCCTCCCGCCTGTTCAGCCGCAGATATTCCCGGGCAAAGGCCACGTCCTTCCCGGGCGCGGAGGTCATCCAGCCCTGAATGGTGTCGTTGTCATGGGTCCCCGGATAGACCACACAGTGGGGGGTATAGCAGTGGGGCAGGTAGTCGCTCCCTGTGTCCCGGCTGTCAAAGGCAAATTCCAGCACCTTCATCCCGGGATACCCCGTGTCCTTCAGCAGCTTTCGCACTGAAGGGGTCAGAAAGCCCAGGTCCTCGGCAATGATGTCCCGCCTGCCCAGCTTTCGGTTCACCGTGCGGAAAAAGTCCAGGCCTGGCCCCGGCCGCCAGCGGCCGTTTCGGGCGGTGGCATCCCCATAGGGAATGGCGTAATAGGCGTCAAAGCCTCGAAAGTGGTCGATGCGCAGGGTGTCGTAGATTCGGAACTGAAAAGCGATTCTCTCCAGCCACCAGCGGTAGCCCTCTTCCTTCATCCGGTCCCAACGGAACAGGGGGTTGCCCCACAGCTGTCCGTCAGCGGAAAAGCCATCCGGAGGACAGCCCGCCACCTCGGTGGGGTACCCGTCCCCATCCAGTTGAAACTGCTCCGGGTTGGCCCATACATCGGCGCTGTCAGCAGCCACATAAATGGGCAGATCCCCGATGATGGAAATTCCTCTGGCTCCGGCGTACTTCTTCAGTCCCCGCCACTGCCTGAAAAATAAATACTGGACGCCGCGCCAAAAGTCCGTCTCCCCGGCCAGGGCCGAACCGGCGGCGGCCATGGCCTCCGGTCTTCTCAGCCGTTCCCCCTCCGGCCACTCCAGCCAGGGGCGGCCGCCGTGGGCCCCCTTCAGGGCCATAAACAGGGCGTAGTCCTCCAGCCATCTCCTCTGCTCCTTGCAGAAGCGGTTAAACTCCCTCCTGTCCCCCTCCAGCATCCGTTTGCAGGCCAAACGGAGGACAGAAAACCGCAGCAGATAGAGCATCTTATAGTCCACCGCCTCCGGGTCGCCTCCCCAGTCCTTGTCCTCATACTCCTCCCGTTTCAGCAGCCCCTGCTCCGCCAGGTCATCCAGATCAATGAAGTAGGGGTTGCCCGCATAGGAGGAGAAGGACTGATAGGGGGAATCCCCATAGCCGGTGGGACCGATGGGGAGAATCTGCCAGCAGGACTGGCCGCTCTCCTTTAAAAAATCCACAAACGCTCTGGCTGCCGCCCCCAGTGTGCCAATGCCCCAGGGGGACGGCAGGGAGGATATGGGCATCAGAATCCCTGCTTTTCTCATGGCTGTTCTTCCTCTTTTTTTCTATGGTCATCATTCACTTCTGCCGCCGGAGGGGCCACACTCTCCCCCTCCACCAGACGGAAGGGAACCGTATTGTACACCGGCTCCCGCCGCCCGTCCAGCCGCTCCAGCAGCAGCTCCACCCCCCGGTCGGCCATGCCCTCCCCGTCCTGCTGCACGGTGGTCAGCCGGGGCACACAGTAGTCCGCCAGAGAAATTCCGTCATAGCCCACCACCGACATATCCCGAGGCACCCGTTTCCCCCGGTCGGCCAGTGCCCGGACGGCCCCAATGGCCATCACGTCACTCATGGCAAAGATGGCAGTCACCTCCGGGGCCCGGTCCACCAGCTGTCCCGCGGCCCGGTAGGCATCCTCCAGAACAAAGCGGCTGCACACCAGCTGGCGGCCCTCGTCAAAGGGCAGACCCAGCCGCGCAAAGGCTGTCCGGCATCCCCGAAGCCGCAGGGCGCTGATCTGAGAGCTGTCGCTGAATCCCCCCAGCACGCCGATCCGCCGGTGGCCCCACTTAGCCAGATGCTCAATGACCTGGGCGGCGGCCGCCTCATCATCTGTGGTGAGGGAGGAGAGGTTGTCAAATCCCAGCCCACGGGCCGAGTTGGTCAGCAGCACACTGGGGACGGAAATTTGTCCAAATCCGGCCTTGAAGCAGTCCAGGTCCCCTCCCATAAACAGCAGGCCAAGCGGCTTCTGCTCCCGACACAGCCGGCAGGCGTAAGAAACCTCGTCGGCCTCCTCATCCAGGTAGTAAACGGCGGCGTCCCTTCCCCGGCTTCGAAGCATGGCCTGGGCCCGTTCGGCAATCCCGGCAAACAGCATATTCTGGGAGCCTTTGACCAAAATGGCGATGTCCGTCCCCATCTGCTGCTTCAGCTGCTTGGCGTTGCGGTTGAGCTGAAATCCATGCTCCTCCACCACCGCCAGCACCCTGTCCCTGGTTCCCCGGCTCACGTCCGGACGGCCATTCAGCACCCGGGACACGGTTGCTACACCGCAGCCGGACAACCGCGCAATGTCCTTAATGGTCATGGTCTTCCCACCCTCCGTTTGGAAACGTTTCCACATTTTCCTTCTATCATACTCATTCGTGGGATTTAACGCAAGGGTGAGTTTGCATTGGACCTATTTTTTTGGAAGAGTGCAAAAATATCTCTCATCTCTTTTGTAGATTATTCCAATTATCTCACCGCGTTTCTTAAAATGAATCCTTCGCGCAGCTGCACCCGCCCAGATTTTCGTTGTCATTTTGTCCATCATCCGCTATAATATATATAGAGTAAAAAGCGGAAGGACGCCTCTCCCCGCCGTCCCGGCCGCCCATAACAGCAGGAGGGATTTCCATGAGCAACTATGTGATTTCTATCAGCCGTGAATTTGGCAGCGGCGGCAGACTGATCGGCAAGCGGCTGGCCGCCCACCTTGGCATCCCCTGCTATGACCGCACCATTATCCAGAAAACCTCGGAAAAGAGCGGCCTGTCCCCCGACTTCATCGCCCGGGCGGAGGAGCGGGCCCGCAGCCGCTTTCATCTGTCCATTGCCCCCATCGGCATCGGAACCCCCGCATTTACCCACCAGGGTGTTCCGGTGAGCCACCAGGCCTTTTTTGCCCAGGCCGAGGTAATTCGGGAGCTGGCCGACGAGGGCCCCTGCGTCATCGTGGGCAGGTGCAGCGACTACGTGCTCGGAGAGCGGCCTGAATGTCTGAAGATTTTCGTTCACGCCAACCTGCCCTCCCGGGTGCAGCGGTGCGTGGAGGAGTACCACATTCCTTCCGACGACATGGAGCGCCGGATCCTTCTCATGGATCGGGGCCGCTCCAACTACTATAATTATTACACCGGCCATAACTGGGGGGAGATGCGCCGCTATGATCTGACGCTCAACTCCAGCATCACCGGCATTGACGGCGCCGTTGAGCTGATCGCGGCCCTGGTGCGCGCCCGACAGTCCCAAACCACCGAAGCCTCTATCTGAAAGGCGCTTGTATGTTAAACACCCCCTGCATTCAGATCTCCGGTCCGGCCGGAGCCTTTGAAAACTACTGCCGGGCTGTCCGCTCCTCCGGCGGGGTTCCCCTGGCAGCCTATGCTCCAGATCCCGATCTCCGCTGCGACGGTCTGTTATTGGCGGGCGGCGGAGACCCGGACCCGTCCCTCTTTGGTCAGGCTGACCAGGGGTCCCACCCGCCCGACCCGGCCCGGGACCGGGCGGAGCTGGCGCTGGTCCATGCCTTTCTCCAGGCAGGCAAACCCATATTGGGGATCTGCCGCGGAATGCAGATCATAAACGTGGCCTTGGGCGGCACATTGATTCAGGACCTGCCCCCGGCCAGCCGCCCCTTTCACGGCGGCGCGGACCACGATCTGATCCACCCCCTCCGAAGCCTGGAGGGCTCCCTGCTGTACCGCCTCTACGGCCCGGTGTTTTCTGTCAACAGCGCCCACCACCAGGCGGTGGACCAACTGGGGAGCGGCCTTTTTGCTATGGCCTGGTCGGAAAGCGGCTTTGCCGAGGGGATGGAACACCGGGATCTGCCCATTCTTGGCGTCCAGTTCCACCCTGAGCGGCTGGCGTTTTCCCGCCGCCGGGAAGATGCCGTGGATGGCGCTCCCCTTCTGCTCCACTTTTTGACTCTATGCCGGGACCGGCGTCCGCTGTAAAACAGCGCCCGCCCCCTTTACTTCAGACAGGAGCGGTCCATCCGCCCCGGGAGGATTATTTGTCATGCACGTTTCACGTTCCCTCTGCCGGCTGCTGGCCGGAACGCTGGGGCTGTCTCTCTCTTTTGCCCCCATGTCCGCCATTGCCCTGTCCCCCCTTGACCAGCTTCAGACTCCTGCTGCGGCAGCCGTCTCTCTGCTCTCCTTGGAATCGGACCCCTCCGCCTCCTACCGTTTTGCCGCCCGTCGTCTGGCTGATCTGGGACTCACGGCGGAAGACATCAATCTTGTCTGGGGCCGTCTCGGCCCAAGCCTAGTTTCCCAGCTGAACGAAGGCACACTGTCCACCCGGCACCTGGAATATCTGGCCCTCCCCTACTGTCAGATAGACTGCATGGATCGCTATCTGGCATATGGTCAGTCCCACCCCGACCTGTCCGTTCAGGACGTGGCCACTCGGGTCAACATTGGCTTGGACCGTGACTTTTATACTCAACCCGCTGAAATTGATTCTCCCGGCGATCCTCTGGTCTTAGTCAACAAGTATCGGGCTCTCTCCCCAAATTACGCCCCAGATTTGGTCCGGTTGGGCTCTGCCTACGGCTCCGGCGCACTGACTGCCGAGGCCGCCGAGGCCTTTCGCCATATGACGGACGCCGCCCGAAACGAGGGGATCTCTCTGCGCAGCGTCTCCGCCTACCGCTCCTACTCCACTCAATCCTCCATATACAGCCGTTATGTGTCTCAAAACGGGCGGTCTTTAGCGGACACCTTCTCCGCCCGCCCGGGCTATTCAGAACACCAGACCGGCCTGGCACTGGATATCAATACAGCCAGTACCAGCGCCCACTTTGAGAATACACGGGAATATGCCTGGCTTATAGACAACTGCGCCCAGTACGGTTTTCTTCTCCGGTATCCCGCTGAAAAGGAATCTGTCACCGGTTATCGCTTCGAGCCCTGGCATTACCGCTATGTCGGCCCGGAAATTGCCCGAATTTGTATGGACCAGGGCCTGACCTTTGAAGAGTACATCGCCCGGCTCCCCGTTCCCGGCGCCTACCAGGTTCCTTCCCTATATTATCTGGGCTCCCCAGTGGTTCTGGGAGCAAGCCCCCTGGTCCTGGACGATATCCCGTATCTGCCCGCCGCCCAACTGGCCCAGGCTCTGGGCTGGACCCTGTCAGACCTGGACAGCAGCGTCATTCTTTCAAGCGGTCCTCACCGGTTGACCCTTCTTCAGGGACGCTGGCTGATCCGGGACGGGGTATCCACACACCTTGCCTTTCCCGCTCTGTATTTGGAAAAGGCCCTCTACCTGTCCCTGTCCGACCTGTGCCGCGCGCTGGATTTGGAGTACACTGTCTCCGACCGCGGACTGGAACTGTCCCTGCGGGAACAGACTGATCCCACTGTTTCCATCTAGGTCTATGCTCAGTTCAACAAAAGGAAACAAACAGAACGGACCACCCGCTGCTGCGGGTGGTCCGTCTTTTGTATTATTGTGTGCGTCTTTCCTAAAAGACGGCGATGTGCTTACTCCCCATCCAATTTAAGGACTGCCATAAACGCCTCGCTGGGCAGCTGCACTGTCCCCAACGTGCGCATTCTCTTCTTGCCTGCGCCCACACGGCCTCATGCCGTGCGGGTGCCCACTTTTTCTTCCAATGCTCGGGCGGAAATGAATCCCGCCCTGCGCAAATTCTCTGGGCCTGCGGCCCTTCTAATTTACAGCCTGCTGGCCGCCCCATCCAGGATGGGGCCCCGGAAGGCAAGAAAAAATGCTCTCTTACTCCTCGTCCAATTTAAGGACTGCCATAAATGCCTCGCTGGGCAGCTGCACTGTCCCCAACGTGCGCATTTTCTTCTTGCCTGTGCCCGCACGGCCTCATGCCGTGCGGGTGCCCACTTTTTCTTCCAATGCTCGGGCGGAAATGAATCCCGCCCTGCGCAAATTCTCCGGGCCTGCGGCCCTTCTAATTTAC
>Ga0129317_1000668_pt1 | contig 32571 bp, 49 predicted proteins | sample Cm1ome_FD_94430 | JGI IMG/M metagenome (GOLD analysis project Ga0129317, IMG submission 94430) | Eastern black-and-white colobus group fecal microbial communities from Wisconsin, USA - Cm1105 metagenome | ecosystem: Host-associated > Mammals > Digestive system > Large intestine > Fecal | place... | reverse complement strand
TCGCAAAAGTTTGTAGATTCCGTTGTCGATCTTATCAATTCTCGTCCCAGAAAATGCCTCGGCTGGCGCTCACCTGCCGAAGTGTTCCATAATTTAGGTGTTGCACTTGCTTGACTTTCTGCCTACCTGTACGCCCCCCACGCCGGATACCTCCATGGCCCACTCCAGATAGTGGTACTGGTTCCCGCTGGTGGGCGGAGTCTGGACCCTCACCAAAAAACGCTGATAATAGGCCGCGTCTGTCTCCGCGTCATATCCCTCCGCCGTTGGACTCTGGTTGGTAACAGACACAATCCCGGCGATCTGGACAGGCATCATGGTGACACTGCCCGCCGGCAGATTCCCCACTGCTCCCGGTGTGACGCACCTGACGGATACCGCTCCGCGCTCCGCTATGGTCACTGTTTCCACAGCCTCAAACTGGACCCCTCCCCCGCTCTCAAACAGGGCCCCGGCGGGGACCGTCCCAGTTCCCGTAACCGTCAGCAGCCCCACGGCACGGGTGGCCGGGGTCCTCTGCTGCCCGGTCCGGGGTGAGATATAGGCGTCCAGGGCCTCCCCCGTCAGGTTGGCCGGGTCCAGCAGCCTCTTCGCCTCCTCCAGCTCCACCCCTGTCCTGGCAATGGGGATGGCTGCCGCCGCCAGCCAGTCCCAGGTGGGAAAGCCCACCGTCTTTTGATAGCTGTCCGGCACCGCCGCCAGCAGCTCCTCCAATATCACCTTCTGCTCAGACATCCACCCTCACCTCCACTGTCTCTCCCGTGTGCAGCACCGCGGTAAACTCCACCCGGCAGGCCCGTCCCGCCCGGGAGATGAAAAAATCCTGAATCGACCGGACGGCGGGGCAGAAGCCGGCTGTCTCCCGGACGCTCCGCTCCAGCTCCGCCGCCCCGTATCCGGTGGGCAGCTTGCTCCCCAGCACGCTGCGGTCAACGCCGTACTGGCTTGCCCCTGTGGTGCGGTAAACAGGCACCCGCTCAGGCTGCTGACGCAGGGCCAGATCAAACCACTGCCGCACCGCCTCCCGGCCGCTGCGCTCCACCAGCTTCCCGTCCACAAGCAAAAAACGGTTCGTCCCGGTATCAAAGGCGGGGACCCGGCCTATATCCCCAGCCGCCTGGGCCGGGATGACCTCCGGGACCGTTGGAAACATACTTGCCATACAGTTCTCCTCAACTCAGCCGGCCCAAAACGGCCAGCGTCTTTCCCATCCAGCAGCATACCACCTTGTCCCCAATGTTCCAGGGCAGCTTCTGGATGGCGTGGCCGCTGACGGTGTAGCCCGGGGCCCCCTCCACCACCACCAGGGGGGCGGGCGGCGCCATGACCTCTCCTCCATACAGGGAGACAGTGAGGGGGGCGGTGGACACCACTTCCCCCTCCAGCCCCGGTGCGGCCGCAGGCCTCCCCGCCTCCTGTCTCAGCCTCCTGGCCAGCTTGTGATCCCAGTCCATGTCCTCACACCTCCACTGTATCTCCCGCGCCTGCCGCCCGGCCCTGGTTCGGGTCCTGGACGGTGACGCTCATCAGATGGGGACTGCCGTACCGGTGAGTCACACTCACCACCCGCTGGTCCCCTGTCACGCCGAATTGATTGGGGGCAAAGCGGAGCAGCACCCCGCTCTCCACCTCGTCCGCCCCCCACAGCTCGCCCACCTGCCGCTCGATGGTCAGGCGGTCGTGCTGGTCCAGCAGGGTTCGGATCCTCTGCCGGGCCTGGGCGCTGTTCTCGTCCCCGCTCAGGCGCTCCGACAGCTGGAGCAGCCCATATTGATCCCGGCTGGCCTGGTTCCAGCCCCGGCCCAGTATCCCGGCCTCTTGACCTCCGGCAGTCAGTACGATGCTGTTGTACAGCTCCTCCATACTGTCCGACCCGGTGACCGTCCCCTTTGCAATGGTCACATCAAAGGCGGCCAGGTTGTCCGCCGGCTTGTGATAGGCGGTGATGGGCGTGCCGGGGAGCTCCGTCACCTGGAGGGCCCCGTTTTTCACCCGCCGCTTGTACTGCTTTCCCGTCTCCGCCGAGCAGATCTCCAGAATATCCTGTAAAATGGCCTCCGGGGTGTCCCCCGTCCACACGTCGGAGATCCGCGGGGGCAGTCCGGGCAGCGGCCCAACGGGGATCCCGGCTCTGGCGCACATCCGGCGGATGGCGTCCTCCGCCGCCGCGTTGGATGCCTGAAACACGATCTGGCTCTTGGTGAGATACCATCCCAGATCGTTGGCGGTCACGCTGCCGTCCAGCCCCACTGTGAGAACCACTCCGGAAAAGATCTCCCTTCCGTGGTTCACCACACGCAGCTTGTCCCCGGGCCTGAGCCCCGGCCAGGTCATATACCGGTCGTACAGGTCGTTCCGCATCACGGTAAAGGTCAGCTCCACACTCAGGGCCTCCAGCTCGTCCCGGAGCTCCGGCCCACCCACCCAGGGTGTAATATCCGTCCCGGCCTCCCCCAGCAGAAAGCGGTGGTCGTCTACATATGCAGTTCCCATCTCATACCCCCGGCAGAAACCGATACTCCCGGAAGGTCAGGGAATACCCGATGTCTCCATTCCGTTTCACCTTCCAACGAAAGCTGTCAATGGAACAGGCGGCGTTTAAGCGGCACTGCCCCGCACTGTCCAGCAGGGTGAGGCGGAAGGGGATGCGCCTCTCCTGTCCCCGCTGAATAAAGCTCACGTACTTCCACCCGTCCGTCTCCGCCTCCGGCGGCATGAAGGGATACCGGCGGCCCACGGGGAAAAAGCCGGACAGGGGGATGGACCACAGACCCATGGGGCCCAAGGTGTTAAAATCCCCGGAGATGCCCTCATAGGTCCCGTTGCGCTGTTCCTGCTCCGGGCCGAAGTCCGGCGGAAGGGCCGGCCACACCATGACCTCCTCGTTGTTGTTGAATGACACCACAAGTTTGTACGCCATGACGGCCACCTCCCTAATTGGGTGAAATATTTTGAATCCTCTCTTGACAATTGTGTATTTAGTGTGTATAATATAGTTAAGAGGTGAGACAATGAAGCGGCGGGATCTGATTAAACTCCTTGAAAAAAACGGTTGGATGTTCAAACGGGCGGGCGGGAACCATGACGTCTACGCCAAAGGAAAAGAAAGGGAGGCCGTGGAACGACACCGGGAAATTCCAGAAGCACTTGCACAAGCCATTATCCGGAGGCGGGGGCTGAAATAAGCCCCCCCTCCAACAAATAAAGGAGGCCGAAATATGACTGTTTTGTATCCTGTGGTGTTTACCCCTCTGGAGGAGGGGGGCTATCTGGCCTATGTTCCGGATTTACAAATCAATACACAGGGCGAAGACTTGGCCCAGGCCATTCTCATGGCTCGGGACGCAATTGGGGTGATTGGACTGGATATCGAGGACGATGGCGACTCGTTCCCTGTTCCCTCAAAGTCGGTTCCCCACCAGGAAAACGAGATTGTTTCTCTGGTAGACGTGGATTTGACCGCTTACCGGCGCTCCGTGGAAAAGAAAACGGTCCGCCGCAACGTATCCCTTCCCGCCTGGCTGGATCATGCCGCCAGCGATGCCGGCATCAATGTGTCTGCTGTTTTACAGGCCGCCCTCAAGCAGCAGCTCGGAATCCAATGAACCAAAACCCTGCTGCTTTTTAAATGTCCGCCCCTCCGGGGGCGGATTTTTTATGTGTTATCCAGGGCCCGCAGAATCCGCTGTACGATAACCTGTCCCAGGCTGTCGGCATACTGGGCGTTGCCGATGACATTGCCCTGAACGGTCACATACACATTGACGCTGGGCCCGCCCATTCTCCTGGAGACGTCGTGGGGGATGATCTGGGTGCCGCCGGGCAGGTTCAGGATCTCCCCGCCCCGCTCATGGACCCGGGTCAGCCCGCCGGAGAAGTAGCTGGTGCCCAGGGCGTTGCCCCCCACCTGCCCGGCGGCAAAGGAGGCGGCTCCGGCCACCCTGTCCGCCACCCAGCCCACCGCGGACTTTGCCCCCTTGTAAAGGTCGCCGATCAGGGGTATGCCCTCTATCTTCTGGTCCAGCCAGCTCAGCTTGTCCCCGATCCAGGCGATGGCCGCCCCAGCCGCCTCCTTCACCCGGTCCCAGTTTGCGGCCAAAAGGGCCAGACCGCCCACCGCCGCCATGATCCCCAGACACAGGGGGTTTGTGGTCAAAAACATGGTGGCTACGCTCATAAACTGCTGGACCGTCTTGACCGCCGCAATGGTGTCGGAGGCAAATTTCAGGATCTTCACCGCCGCCAGGGCGGTCCCCACGCCGATGAGCACCCCTTTGATGGTGTCCCCGTTGTCCACCACCCACTGGAAGGCCCCGCTGGCCATGTCGATCCCCCTGGCCAGCCCCTGGTCAAACTGGGTGGCCAGCCGATCCAGGGTCCCGTCCTGGTCCCACTGCTCCAGCTTTGTCCCCAGCTGGTCCAGCTTGTCCATGATCCGCGTCACCGCGCCATCCATGACCCGATCTACCACCGGCCCAAACCGGTCCATGACCGGCAGGAGCCGGGTAGCCAGGGAATTACCGATTTTAGAGAAAGCGGCGGACGCTTTGGCCTTCATAGTGTCGATCTTATCGTTAAAGGCGTTCGCGCCGTCCAGCGCCTCCTGACTGAGCACTAACCCAAGGCTCTCGGCCTGTTGGCCCAGCTCCCGCAGGGATGCGCCGCCGTCGTCCGCGATCCCGGCCAAAGAATCCGCGGACTTTCCGAACAGCTGCATGGCCAATATGTCCCGTTCCGTTTCATTTTCAATTCTGCTCAGCCCGTCCAGCGCCTCATAGAATACAGTGGTACTGTCCCTCAGCGCACCCGTTCCGTCTGTGGCAGACACCCCAATGGCCTTCCACGCCTCCTGAACCTCGGAGCTGGTGGAAACCATGTTCTTCTTCATCTTCTTGGCGGCCCCCACAATGCTGTCCACCGACACATCCACCAGGTCTGAGGCGTAGGTCCATTTTTGGATATCTGCCGTCGAGAAGCCGGACTGCTTGGACAGCGTGTTGAGGTCATCAGCAGCCGCGCCCGCCTTTACCGCCATTGCACCCAGGCCGACCGCCGCCGCTGAAGCTGCGGCAGTCCCCCACTTGACGGTCTTCGCGGCAAAATCGGTGACCGCCTTCCCCGCCTTGTTGGTAAAGCGGAGGACGGAACGGGTGGCGGACACGGAGCCCTTGTCCACCTTTTCCATGTTCTTTGCCGTGGCCAGCAGTCCCTTGGACATGTTGTCCTTCATATTCAGGACCGTGTTGATGACCTTAGCTGACACCCTTTTCACCTCCCGTCAGCGCCCGGGCCGCGCCCAGGGCCACGCCGGCCTCCCCCAGGGAGACCTGCTCCTCGTAATACAGCGCCCGCGCCCCCTCCAGAAGAGCCCGCTCCGCCGGGGTGGTCCGGCTCAGCGCCTCCAGGGTCCACCCCCGGGGGGCGTAGAAGGCGAACAGCCCCAGCAGGGGGTCGCGGGCGATCAGTTTTTTACCATTTCAAGGCCGGGGGCCTGCTCCCCCTCCCCTTCCTCCCCCTGGGCGGGGACCTCGGGGAGCAGGCCCAGAAAGCGCAGGGCCTGCCCGCCCAGCTGGTCCAGCTCCGCCGGGGTGAACAGCTCGTCCAGCACCTTCATGGGCTCGTCCTGACAGCCCAGCTCCTCCTGGAGCTTCTTGTCCCACAGCTGGGGGCAGCAGGCATAGACGGCGTGGCTCCCGCACAGGAGGGATTCCCTGGCGTCAGACGCCGCCACCAGCTCCCCGTACAGGTCCAGCACCGTTTTCTGGCTGGGCATCCGGGCCTCCAGCCCCCACTGGCCGCCGGGCGCCGCCAGCAGCCCGATCTTCATCCGGTCCGCCTCCCGCTGCTCCCGCTTGGCCAGCAGCTCGTCAAATGTAGCTTTCCTTGCCATCAGCTGATCGCCTCCAAATTCTTAGCGTAGACCGCCTTAAAGGGCAGCTCCCGCTCCACCGCCTTCTTGGCCTCGATGTTGGCCAGAGCCGCCTCGGTAAAGACCACTCCGGTGATTGACCACCGCTCCCGGGCGGCGCTCCCCGGCCGGCCCAGAGCGGAGATGATGGTGATGTCCGGCATCACTCCGGTGCGGTAGCCCTCCGCGATGGCCCGCTCCAGGGTGCTGTCCCTCTTTTTGTCCGTGATGGTCCCCTCAATGGTGTAGCCGTTGTAGATGGGGAAGGAGGCGAACTCGCCGCAGAAGCTGCCGTCCTCAAAATCCCCGGTCATCTTCACCTCGATCTTGGTGGCCAGCTCGTCCCGCTCTCCGTTGATATACACCTCGCTGGTGGAGCCGTGCATGATTTGCTGATACTTTGTCATGGTATCCTCCTCACATCAGGGTGACCACGAACCGGAGATCCGTCATGGAGCCCAGGATCTTCACGTCACCGCCCAGAAATACCTTCCGCTTATAGGGGGTGGAGATCACCTTCCCCTCGTCCCACCCCGCCGCCTCCGCCTTGCCGCTGTCGATCCAGGCGTTGCGCTGGCTGGCCACGTCCACCCCGGCGGCGTTGTCATAGGTGGGATCCAGCACGTTCTCATCCCCCAGATCCCGGAAATACCCGTTGACCGCGGCCAAAAACAGCATCTGGTTGGCGGTGGTATTCTTGTACATCCCACGGTAGTCCTTGCGGAAGGTGCTGCTGATGTCGTCCCGCATCAGGTCCATGGCCTCCACAGTCTCAATGTACTTCATGTCCTCCGTCTGGGTGCTGCCGTTGACGGTGGTCATGCTGTTCACGTCCACCCCCACCTTCACCTGGTCGTCCTCATTGACCAGAACGAACTTGCCGGCGCCCACAGCCCCGTCCAGGTCCTCCGGCTCCTCCACGGTGGCCAGATTTCCGCATACATAGCCGGTGGCCCCACGGAGCACGTTGCAGGCGGCCAGGATGCCGGTCAGGCTGGGGGTGTACTGGCTGCCCTCCACCTGACCCCGCCCGTCCGCAAAGGTCACCTTTGGGTTGACCAGGCTCACAATGTGCATACAGTCGGGCGCCGCGGCGTTATAGCACACCGCCTTCCAGCTCTTCTGCTCCTTCTCCCTGGCCTTGATCCAACTGGACAGGTCGCTCCAGTCCTGGGTAGTCCCGCCGCACACGGTGATCCAGCCGGTCTGCTCCTTCTGCACCAGGATGGCCAAAGCCTGGGCCAGCGTCCCCTCCGTGCCCACTTTCACCACCGACACCCGCAGGGGACCGAAGGACAGGGCGTCCTTGATGTACTGCCGGTTGGCGGCGGTAAACTCGTCCTCCGGGACCTGGGTGGCGTCCCCATAGCGGAAGAAGTTCCTCCCGCTCCCCTGGGTGTCGTCCCGCAGAATCAGCACGGCGATTCCCCGCTCTGAGCGGCGGATGAAGCTGGCCGCCAGCTGCTGAAATGTGATCTCTATTTTAGGCATTGTAACTGCCATCTCAATGCACCTCCAAATTCTGAGAAAGTTCTTCCATCGGCTCCGCCAGCTCCTCCCCGGCGGGGAGGACCGTCTGATCCAGAGCCAGGTCCAGGGACGCCGTCAGCACCCCGTCGGCTGTCACAAAGGACAGCCCCTCGTCAATGGGGACCGTTTCCTCTCCCACAGGGATCCCGTCCCGAAAGGCCTCCCCCAGGGCCTGGCACATGGCCAGGTTGTCCAGTTTGGGCCGGTACTGGTCCGCCACGAAGAAGTAGATCCGGAAGGTGACCCCCTGCTCCACCCGGTGGCGGATGGCCCGGGCGTCGCCGCTCTCCTCCAGCTCCACCTTGACGGAGGGCCGCAGGATGGGGGCGCTGAGATCCTCCGCCACCAGCTCCGCCCCCAGGCCGGAGGCCAGGACCGCGGCCCGGACCAGCTCACAGACCCCTTTGTTCAGCTCCTTCAGCATCATACGTCTTTCCATGCCTCCTCGATCATGGCTTCTACTTCCCGCAGAAAAAACGGCTCAAATTTCTTGCTCGCCGTTTCCATGGCGTGCGTTCCTTTTACAAATCCTACTTCTTTTCCGTCATGTGTCACCATACGGTGTCCGTTTTCAATCAGATGGAAATGAGGCGTCCCACCATATACCCGAATTGAGGCTGTTTTCTGACGTCGATAAAACTTTCCGCGTTTTACAGCTCTCTGATATAGTTTGCGGATCGGCTTCCTATGCTTTTTCGACTCGCTAAGAATATTTGAGCGAAGATAGTTCCCCTCTTTTTCCAGAAATTTTTTCTCTTTTTTCTTGAAATTCGCACCTAGCTCATACAAATTCTTTGACATGTCATTCAATTCTGAAAGGTCAAATACCTGGGACATGATCTTCCACCACCAATCTGCAAGTCAGCTCCATCCAGCCGCTCCGGTTATAGATGGGATAGCCGTACAGGATATCGTACCGCTGTCCCCGAAACAGGAAATACATCCCCCGCTCAATGACAGGGCAGGCGGAGGCGCGCAGCCTCACCCGGTGGGTCAGCTCCGCCCGCTCCACCTCCCCCGCCAGGGGGGCGGTGCGGCCGGAGGCGGGCACGATCTGGGCCCACACCGTCCCCTCCGGCCGGTAATCGTATGTGGTCTCCCCCAGCTGGTTCTCCCCCTTCCGCCTTCGGTATATCGTGATCCTGCACCGCAGGTCGCTGGCCGTCACCGCCATCTTTCTTCCCTCCTCGTATAATAAATTTACGGTTTGCTGAGGTGAAAAACCGCATAAAACCTACTTGTTGTTCCACAAGCCTTGTGGGATAATAATGCCAGAAGACACAGGGCGCAGGTGTCCTCCTTAAAGTTCAGCTTCCAACGAAAGAATGCTTCGAGATCAAGGTCATCAATCCCATACAGTCCGAGGCGTTTCGGAAGATGTACATCCAGCAGACCAAGAAAGACAGCAGAGACAGTTTACCATTGCTCCCAGGTATTGGAGAAACCTTGAGCGCTATCATCCTCAGCGGGGACAGGCCCTATGAGGCCATTCCGCCAAAAGGCGTTCGACACGATTTAGCACATTTCACAATATGAATGCTGCTTGCATAGACCTTTTGCAAAATTTGGGATATTCTTCCATGAGATATTTGGGGAGGAGGAATTCTCATGTTTACGAGACGGATTCCAACGCAGGTAGAACGCTATATCATTGCCGACTTATTCCGCCATGGCAGAGAGGCGCAGGACCTAACTCAGCAGCAGATCGCCGAACTTTTAGACTGCTCCCTCCACTGGGTCAGCGATATGGAACAAGGTAAATGTGATCCCAACTGGCGGGATGCATTTCACTATGCGGCTATTATTAAGCTCGATCCCATCATCTTTGCTGAGGAGGCTGGTCTTCATATTTCAATACCTTCCTATCGAAAATGAGGGGAGTTCTCCTTGTATTGGCAGATACCAGACATTCGGTTTGCGTGTTTTAAAGATCCAAGATGGATTTGAGGATGAGATCATGCTTTTGCCGGATATTTCCACTAACTTTTTATTTGTACTCCACCTCGCTGATATTTTTACCAGAAATCAACTCGACCCTATTCATCTGCTGGATGTGATTGAGGATATGCTGTGATTTTCTATACCTTTTCTGGCTCACATTTTTGTGAGCCTTTTCCTGTTGCTTTCATTTCCACTTCATTCAGCTGTGGCTGCGCATTTCTTGCTTGTCACGCTCCATCGCCCTCACAAACTCCGGTCCGCTATATCCCTCTGGCGGCGGATATGCGCTCCCTTTCGTTGTTCGTTCTCTCCAAACCAGACCCGCCTTCGTCTGGGCTCTGGTTTGGCTGTACGGGGCTTTTTCCCCCCTATTCTTGACTGGGCGGATTTAAATCCCTCCAAACAGACCCGATCCCACCTGCGGGTGGGTTCAAAAATTACATTCCCCTTGACGTCATCACGATACCGTGATATACTTATAAGCGGAAAGGGGATGACACAATGCCGGTCATCACAAGATTTTATGGAATGGTCATCAAAATGTATCTGCTGGGTAAAGAACACAACCCGCCTCACTTCCACGCCATTTATGGCGAACATAACGGCGTCATCGACATCCAGACGCTACAGATGATCGAAGGCGATCTTCCAAACAAGGGACTGAATATGGTCCAGGAATGGGCCAGGCTCCACCAGGCCGAACTGCTGGACATCTGGATGACTCAAAACTTCCGGACGCTTCCCCCGCTGGAATAAGCGGGGTGCGGCGCTCCAGCGCCAAAGGAGGGATACTATGTTCCACAAAGTAAGATCTGTTGCTCCACAGCACGATTTTCAGCTGTTGGTCCACTTTTCCGAAGGAGCGGCTAAAACCTACGACATGAAGCCTCTTTTCCGCCGGTATCCTGTATTCAAGGACCTCCAGACGGAGCCCAGCCTGTTTGGCTTGGTCAAAGCCGACCCCGGCGGCTACGGTATCTCCTGGAACGATGATCTGGACCTCTCCTGCGACGAGCTGTGGGAAAACGGTGTTCCAGTCTCCACCCCCTTCCATGGCCTGCTGTCCTTCAGCGACGCCACGGAGCTGTGGGGGCTGAATGAAAGCACCCTGCGCAAGGCCGTCTCCTACCGAAAGCTGATAGAGGGCGTGGACGTCCAAAAGTTCGGCAAACAGTGGATCGTCACCCGCGACGCCATGGAACGGGAATATGGCGCACCCCAGGGACCCGCATCCCCATGAGCATGGAACAGGCTCCGCCATGCTGGCCCAGCCCTGTAAAGGCGCCCCTGTCCCATTCCGTTCCCCAGCCGCCCCGATCTCCCGGGGCGGCTTTTTTATGCCCGGGGCGGTGAAACTCACTCCTCCACCAGGGGGCACAGGTGGACTTGCCCCCTATTCCTCAAACTGGGCGGGTGGGCGGGTTTCATATCTCTCTGTCAGCTTCAGCTGGTTCAGCTTCCGGCGGAAGGCGGGGTTTTCCGCCAGCTTTCCCGCCTCAACCTGGCCCTCTCTCTGGTCATAGGCGTCCAATGTGAGCGCCAGCATCACCCCCAGCCACAGGCCGTGACGGGGGCTCTCCGGGGCTGGACGGTTCACCCCCGCCCCCTGGAGGTAGCCGGCCGCCGCGTCCCAAGCCACCGTCATGGCGCGCAGCGTCTCCTCGTCCTCTACCTCACGGCAGTAGGCAAACACTGTACCCTTCAGCTCCTCCGGGATGGCCACCTTACACCACCAGGGTCCAGCCGTTTCCGGCCGGCAGCCACAGGCCCTTTACCGCGGCAGTCACGCCGCACACCACCGCCGCCGCTCCATCGTGCTGGAGCTTCACCGCAGCATAGCGGCCATGCAGGGCATTGGGCCGATAGGTCACCACGGCCGTCTGGGCCTCGGTGCCCACGGCGTCGGTAAACTTGGCCGTCCCGATTTCCTCCGCGTCGCTGCCCGTCCCGTCGCTGGCCGTCAACAGCTTGACCGTCAGGCTTTTTCCCGCGCCCAGTGCGGCAGTGGAGATGAGGAAGGCCACCTCCTCCACCTCCGAGAGATCCACATAGGCGCTCATCTGATCCGTTGCCGCCGCCACAGACTTGGGCGCCAAAACTGCCTGGAAGGCCAGTGCTTCATTGATTCGTTTCATCTCAGATCCTCCTCATTTGCGGTCCGCCAGCGCCACGAAGGGGCTGCGGACCTTGGCGCTGTTCTTGATGGTCAGGGGCTTGGACACTTTGGGCGCGCCGTTGCACCGGAATACCATGCGGAAGCAGCTCTGGTCCGTCAAAAACTCCACATGGATGGACCAGTCCTGCTTGGCGGTGCCCTTGGTCAGCAGGATGTACATATAGGGATCCACCAGCAGGATGTCGCCCTTGCTCCCCAGGGCGGAGCAGCTGTCCTCGAACAGCACCGGTTTATTGAGCACCCGCTGGGTGTCGAAGTTGCCCAGGCCGCCCTCTGGGTTCCACAGGAACTTGGCCGCCTCGCCGCTCTGGATGGACAGATAGGGCAGTTGCTCCTCCACATCCGGGTGCATCAGCCACGTCAGACGGTCCCGGTTCCGGGGCATAGCCCTGGCCTGCATCTTGATGGCGTTGGCTCCGGTGAAGGTCCCGGCCCCCTGACCGGTCTCCTTGTCCACCGCGATCAGCGCTTTGGAGTGGAGCAGGCCCAGGGGCTTGCCCACCCCGTCCCCGGCAATGACACTCTCCGCCAGAAGTCGGTCCGCCGCCAGGGTGAACGCGCTGCCGAAGAAGCCGGTCATAAAGGCCGCGTCAGTCAGCATCTCGTCGGTGGCATAGGCAAAACCCATCATCTTCTCCAGGTCCATCTTCATCTCCCGGAACTGGGGCCGGCTGGCCGCCACGGTGCCCGCCTCGCTGGCCCAATACATCTGCACCCCGCCGAATACCGACTTGCTCACGTCGGTCTCGTCCACGCTCAGCCACCGCATGGCGTTGGCCGCGCTGGAACAGGTCTGGCGGTCCAGCCGGTTGAGCAGGGGGCTGGACTGCACCGCGCTCTCCAGGATTTTCCCGGCGAAGTCCGTCTGGATCAGGAAGCCGCCGTCCGTTCCGGTACTCTCATTGGACCCCAGGGCCGCGTTATTGACCTGCTGAAGGCGCTTGTCCTCCACGTGGTTCTTCCGAAAGTCAAAGATGGCCTTCAGCTGCTCCCCCAGGGAGGCAAAGGGCTTTGGGCCATCCCCGCTGTCCTTCGGCTTGCCCGTGCCGTCGTGCAGCACGCCGTCATAGACGGGCTCTGCACCCTCGCGGCTGGCCTTGGCCAGGGCCTCCAGGCCGGTGATCTGCGTGTTGATGGCCTCCATCTGGTCAGCCAGGGCAGTCGCCTCGTCTACCTTGCCCTCTGTTACCAGGGCGTCGGCCTGGTCCTTCAGGCCCTTTTTCTTGGCCCGAAGCTCGGTGATTTTCTCCATGTAGTCCATGTAATTTCTCCTTTCCGATCTGTCAATAATTTGCGAGCACCTTGAGCCGTGCCAAGGTGCGCTCCGCCTGTTCCTTTTGGGCCGCCTCTGCCCGCTGTCCCGCCAGGTGGGCCTGGTAGCCCTCCCGCATGGCCTGGGTGATCCGAATGCGGCCGCCGGACGCGGCGACAAAAGCCGCCGGGTCCTCCACCTCCGCCCCGATCCCTACAATCTCATCGATCAGGCCATATTCCCGGGCCAGAGTGGGGGTAATCCAGATATCCTTGTCCATCAGGGCTATCAGCTCCTCCCGGGTCCTGCATCCGCTTCGGGCGGTGTAAACCTCCAGAATACAGTCCCGGGCGTTTCGCAGGGCCTCCGCGGACCGGCGCATTGCCCGGTGATCTCCCTCAGCCCCGCCGAGGGGGTTGTGGTAACACAACAGGGCCCCCGGCTCACTCTGGATGGTCTTGCACCCGGTGGCCGCCAGAGTGGCCGCACTGGCCCCAAAGCCCTGAAACAGGGCCGTGGTCCGGCCCGGGTAGCGCCGGAGCATAGACCGGATCTCCAGGCCTACTGCCATGTCTCCACCAGGGGAATTGACCAGCACAGTCACATCCTCGCCCCCCGCCGCCTCCAGGGCGGCCTGTATATCCATTGGGGCCGTGATGTCCCGCCAGCCCCAAAAGCGGAGCACATCGGCGCTGTCATTGTTCCACAGTTCTCCCCTCAGTGCGATATCAGCCATTGCCAGCCTCTCCTTTCAATACGGACTCCAGCGAGCCCAGGTTTTTGGTCACCAGGAAGCGCTTGCCCAACCCGCCGGGGATGGGGTTCTTCTCCTCCTTGGCCCGGCATTCGTCCGGGGTTAACACAGAATTTTGGATCATCTTCTGGTAGAAATTCGCCCGGGTAGTTGGGTCTGCCCGCAGCAGTGCCTCCACATTCCCGTGGATATAGACCCCCGAATCCCGGTCCTGGGGCCGGGGCAGCTTATAGGTGTCCTCGCTCTCCCACTGCACCACATAGGGCAGCAGGGTGTCTGTGATGTAGTTGAGCCGCTGCTGGGTATTGCTTTCAAAGCTCTCTTTCCCCGTCTGGAGCATATGTTTGGGGATCCCGGTAAAGCGGCTGATCTCCTCCACGCTGAACGCCCTGGTCTCGATAAACTGGGCGTCGCTCTGGTTGACCCCCATGGGCGTGAACTTCATCCCGTGGTCTACCACTGCCACGGCGAAGGCGTCGTCTGAGGCGTAGGCCTGGAACTCCTTTTTCAGCTTCCGCCGGGTCTCCGGGTTGGCGTCGGTGTCCACCTCCAGCACCCCGGACAGCCGCGCCCCGTTCTGGTAAAACTTCTTGCCATACCGCTGGCTCATACCGTCCAGGGCGATGGTCTCCCGGGCCAGGTCCAGCAGCCCCCGGCCCCGCACGCCGTCATAGGTCTCGAAGTAGAGAAAAGACAGCTCGTAGTTGGAAAAACTCCGGTGCAGCCCGTCCACGCTGTAGTCGTACCAATACCGGCCCGACTCCAGATCCTTCCGGACGGTGCAGCAGTCGGTGGGCAGGGGGATGCGCTGGACCACCTGGCCATCTGGCGCCTGCCGGTTCCACACCGCCCCGAAGCCGTGCCAAAAGGCGTTGGACATCACGATCTTCCGCAGCATGAACGGGGACATATAGTCATTGGGGCGCACCTTCAAAACACGGTTCAGTGCCGGATCCTCCACCGGCACCCGCTCCTCCCCTTCCTTTCGGTACAGCCCGAATGGGATCAGGCCGAAGGAGTTTGTCAGGATACGGTGGGCCGCTGCCACCGGGGAAAGCCGCTCGGCTCCGCTCCGTCCGGTATCCGGCTCCTCTCCGGAATAAAAGGCGCTGCGTAGGGCCTGCTGTACCTCATCCCAGGACAGGGTGCGCTCCTCCATGGCGGCCCGGGTCCTCCCCACGGATCTGGACAGTATCACGCGCCGCCACCTCCCCGGGCTCTGGCAATCACCAGGGCGTAGGCCACCAGGCACGCTCCGGCCACCCCCAGGGCCGCCGGACGCCCCCAGGCCTCCCAGGCGGCCCACACAAAACACCATCCACCCATCAGGAGCAGCAGGTCATCCAGGTACAGTCCAAGATACCGGCCCGCCGTCCGGATACTATGTCTGGCCGCTGTGACCGCCTGCCTCCATTGTTCTCTCATGCTAGAGCCCCCAATCTTCTGATAAAATATGTTCATTAATGTCGCTCCCCGCCGGCCGCTTCACCAGCACCCGGGCCAGGGCGTTCATGGCGGCGGCCACCGGGTCGATGCGCTCCGTGTCGTCCTTGTGCCGCTTGGATAATTTAAGGTCCCCATAGTTATTTTGGATTTCAATGGCGTTCTGAAGGCACCACAGGGCCAGCGGGCTCTCCTCCATCACCACCCGGTTCTGAAGCAGCAGCTCCCGGAAGGTCTTCACCGCCAGATTCTGGCCAGCGCAGGTCTGGGCCACCTCCACGCAGAAGTCCTCCCGGTTCCGGTCCTCGTTCATTCGGATCGCTAGGTCGGTGGCGTTGTGTCCGTCATAGTCCACCTCGTCCACCTTCCAGCCGTGGTCCCGCTCCCCGGCGCAGATCCAGCTGTATATATAGCTGTTGTCCGTCACATCCCCCGGGGTCAGGGTGCAGTAGCCGCTCTGGGCCCACGCCTTGTAGGGCACCCGGTCGGTCTTTTCGTGGCGCTCCGCCCCGTTCTCCGGCATAAAGCCGTGCATCTTCACCCCGATGCGCCCGTCCGGCAGGTCAAACACCGCCGCCGCGCCCGACAGGTCGATCCGCTTGCCCAGGTCAAACCCGCAGTGGCAGCGCAGCCCGTCGGTCAGGGCGGCAAACTCCTCCCGGGGCACCATGGCCTTCCTTGCCTTGGCCATGCAGTTCTCGTCCAGATAGCGGTTGACGCTGCCCACCTGCCACAGGCACATCCGCCGTGTGAGGAATTTCCGGATCTTGTCCGGGTCGTTGGAGGTATAGGCGGCGTTGTGCTCATCCCGGATCTGTTTCAGCAGGATCTCACTGTACCGGCTGGGATACCGGAGGCAGGGGTTTGGCTTGTGCCATGTTTCCTCGTCGTGGGGATTGTCCCCCTCGTCCAGCTCCCGGACCATCACAAAATAGCTCTCGTCGGTAACAGACGGGTCCTCCAGCACCCGCTTGGCGTAGGTCTCCTCCCCATAACAGGGCTTGCTTCCCGCGTCGTCGCCGGCGGTGGTGATGACATCCAGCAGGGACTGCTCCCGCTTGCCGAAGGAGTTGGTCCCCAGGTCATAGATCTCCGAGGTGGGGTGGGCGTGGTATTCGTCCACCACAAAGTAGCAGGGCGCGCCGCTGTCCTTGTTTTTGGTCTCCTTGGACAGGGCCCTCATCCAGCCGCCCCGGGTGCGGTGGACGATGGGATTGGACCGGGGGATCAGCAGCCGCTTGGCAATGTTGGGACTGGCCCGTCCGATCTTCTTGGCGTCGCCCAGCACCCGCATGGCCTGGGTCCGGTCCACCGCCGCGCACTCCACCTCCGGCTCCTGTTCAAACCGGGCCAGCTCCGGCCGGTAGGGGGGATAGATGGCGTCGCCGCACATATGGTATAGCCCCTGGCAGGACTTCTCCGAGCTCTTATAGTTGCCCCGGGCCCGCTTGTTGTAGGTGTGGGTAAAGCGGCGGGCCCCAGTGTCCCTGTGGACCCAGCCATAGGTGCAGCCCAGGTCAAACACCTGCCAGGGCTCCAGTACGATGGGCTTTCCCGCGTCCACCCCACGGACCTGGATGCACTGCCCAAACCACCGGATGATCCGGTCCGCCCGGGTGGTGTCGAACACATAGGGGAAGTCCTCCGTCCCCTGGCGCCTCAGGTCGTCCAAGTGCCGCTGGCAGGCCAATATCTCATATTTGCAGCACTGGTCCCGCAGCCGCCCCTGTGTCACCTGCTTGGCATAGACACTGACCGGGTGGTGCAGGCCGCCCTGCCACCGCACAGCCATGTCAGCCACCTCCATCCTTTGTCACGCTCCGGCTCGCTCGCTGACGCGCAGATTCCCTACGACTCGGGCTGGTCTCCAGGCCGCTCTGCGGCCCTGCACTCGCCCTCGCTCCGGTCCATCCGCGCTGCTCCGCACGCCTGTGCGCTTCTGCTTGTCACGCTCCGGCTCGCTCGCTGACGCGCTTCTTCGTCCTCACAAACTCCGGTTCGCTCCATCCCCCTGGCGGCGGATATGCGCTCCCCTTTGTTGTTCGTCCTAGTCGTCGCAAGCTCCATATCCCTCGCCCCGGTCTAAAACCCGGGGCTCGATCACTTTGCCGCTCCTCCTCTCCCAACCGGACCCGCTGCGCTGGGCTCCGGTTGGATTTCTGTGTGACGGCTGGGCTCCCGTTTGGCTGTACGGCCCATTCTCCTCCAGGCCCATTGCGGGGGTCATAGGGGGCGCAGCCCCCTATTCCTCAAACTGGGCGGGCGGGCGGGTTTAAAACCCTGCTCACGGCCTTCGCGCTCAGTCGCCAAACAGATCCCCATCCGGGTCCGCCCTGGCCTCGGCCGCCGCCTGGGCCCGCTTCTGGGCCAGCCGCACCCGGCCGGAGGGAGTGAGCCCCAGCTTCTCGGCATACTGGAGGATATTTCGCTCCAGGGACTGCATCTTCCCGCTCACAGCGTCCAGTTTGGCCGCGGCCGCCTCCACCGTCTCCGGGTCGTCCTTGGCCTCCTTCAGCCTCTTGGCCGCCTGGGCCAGGAGCCGGCACTGGGTCTCATACCGGGCCATCATCACGCAGTAGACGCCCAGGGCGTCACTGTCCAGATCGTCCAGGATCGCCAGCCCCTCCATCCGCGCCAGCACCTTCCGCCAGTAGCGGCCGGCGGCGGCGTTTTTGGCCATGATGGCCGGCTTTTCCATCCGGCCCTCCCGGCCCCGGTCAGGGATCACCCCCTCCTCCGCCTGCTCCCGGAGCTGCCGCTCTTCTGCGGTCATGTTTTTACTCATATTGTCCAGCGCCTTCACCGGCGTCGGCATACCTGCCACCTCCCAAAACCCCCATCGGGGACCATTTCTCCCATCAGAGGGGGCATGCGGTCTTATGCACCCCGCCCCCAAACTTTTTTGGGGCGGGGGTATGCAAAAAGCCTTTGGCTTTTTCTGCGCACGCACGCCCGCATACACCCCCGCGCCTCCGCCTGCGGACGTAGCTTCCCTCTCGTTCGGGCCTTCAGTTTCTGACAGTTTCTCTCCGTTCTTCCGCCGTCTTTTGATCATGGTGATACTTGCAAAGGCTCTGGTGATTTGCTCGGTCGATAAACAGAGCCCAGTTCCCACGAAACGGCTTGACGTGGTCAACTACCGTAGCCCGTGTCCTGTGCCTAGGATCTCCAGGCTGGTACAGTTGAGCACACACCCGGCAGAATGGCTCCCGAAACAGCTGTGCCGGGCGCAAGTCCTTCGTCCAAATCGGCAGGCTGTACCAGCTGTGGTATTCCGCTGAGGCCCGGCGAGGGGCCTTCTGGGGCTTGTGCTTGGGACAGTATCCCTCTCGGGTCAGAGCGGAGCATCCCGGCCTCCGACAGGGCCGGAGCGGCTTTAAGGCCACGGGCTATCACCTCCGGACAAAACAAAAAGCACCTGAGCCACGACCCCTTTCGGAAAGTCATCGGCTCAGGCGCTGGTCACTTTGGACGCTAGCTCAGGCGCATCGATGTTCACTTGTGTTTCCTGCCCGCAGAGCTTGCACTTGCACGGCAGATTTTTTACGGCTGACTCGGGCAAGATCTTCAGCAACTTGCCCTTACCACATATCGGACATAGGACCCATCCGTTCTTTATGACCAGTTTATCAGATTTTATCGTAACAACTCAAGGTCTTTTCCTCCTGTTTCTTAAAACGTGTCTAATTTTCCACTAGATTTCAAGATGAACGCATGCGCGTGCGCGCGCGACTACTTAAAAAAGAATTGTGTTCCATTTTTCTGGATATAACTGCCGTAATAGTACGCTCCAAAATCATTTTGGCAATTCCCTCGACGTGCCCAGATCACATCGTCCGGGATCTCTATGAACCCACTCTCATCCATCCACCGCTCCGGCGGCGGGAGTTGACGGGATAGGCTGCGGGAACAACTCCATGGGTGCCGACCTATCGGGATCCAAATGCCGTCTGTGCGCTCCTTGTTGAAATATTCCGCCAGCCGCCTGTATCCGCCCTCTTTCATCAGCACCGGCTCATCCCACACCTCCCCGCATTTCCACAGAAATCGGACCACAGACGGAGCCAGGTCGCTGTCCCGAAAGACCGTGTGAATATGATAGCGGTGATCCCCGTGAAGCCCTTCAATACAATAGATGTAATCAAAAGGACGGTCATCAATAAACCGTCTGGCCCGGGCCATGAACGACCGGAGCGCCGCCCGGACGCCGCCAAAATCCCGTGGCAGATGCTCGTTATCAAAGGTCAGCGTATGGTGAAAGCCTTCATACTCAAAGAGCGCCAGCCTCAGCTCCAGCCGGTCCACCTTGGTCCGGCATACGGCGGAATGCTGGTAGCGTATAATTTCATTCTTCCCATGCCGCTCCTCGTAGCTGTCATGCTGTGAGAGACGGGGCCTCAGCGCCCGGCACTCCTTGACCAAAGGTCCAGCCCGCTGGCGGACACAGTACCATTGCCGCTCACCCATCCCCGCAGGCCCCCTCCATCCTGCTCAGGGCCCGGCCGACCTTCCGCCACTCTGTGATGGGCAGTACGGCGGAGCCCACCAGCATGTCCCGCAGCACCGGCGGAGTAATGGTCTTGGACCGGCACCGGCGTGCCACCGCATCCAGGCAGCCCAAACCGTTGGCATCCCGGTAGCGTCTCAGCCGTTGAAGCACCTCCCGTTTTTCCGCTCCCTCCGCCCTGTGCGAGCTGTCCCCATCCGCTCTCTCGGCCTGGGCGGGCCGTTGGCCGCCGCCGATCTTCCTCTGGTCAATCATGGCGTATCATCCGCGCCTCCTCTCCCTCCGGCAGGTGTTATTCATTGGCGGACACCTCTCAGTCACAGTCGATTCTCCTCTCTAGCCTTGAACGCCTGAGATTTATTACACCAATCGGCATCGCATTTTTCGCATTTAAGATAACCGCGTCGTATCTCAAAGTCCACTATCGGATATTTGAGTGATAACACCAGCAGATGCCACAATGCAATGATTAAGTGATCCGTGCGACGCTCAAACTAATACTGGCATGTCCCGTTTCTCATAAACGAGATACAATACTTACTTCCCATCGTCCCGCGCCTCCTCTCCCTCCGGCAGGTCCATAAGAACGCCGCACATATGACAATAACGGTGACGATCCTCACGGCCTATGGAGTCAACCATCTCTGTTTTACACGCCGTACACCGATACAGCGCTGTCTTGCCGTATGTTTCGACTATTTCCCACCGCCCATGCACCACCGGAGCGGCGTCAACGGTGGGGGCTTCTTCCAAGCACCGCTTAACGTAAATATCTCTATCTTCAATTCCCAAAGAATCGTCCAAAGCGTCTGCGTCAATCAGTCTCATATAGTTTCCCTCCCCCGGCTCAGGCCGGACGTTATGCTTCGCTCAGCGGGCCGTCGGGCAAAGTCGCCATGTCATAGCCGCTCTCAACGAACTGCACAGTCTTTTCATGGTTGACGGCGTTGCCTAAGTACGTGTAAATCTCGTCCATGTCAGTGGCGGCAAACTCGGCGCCGAGGAATTTATTGATGCCGGCCAGCATGAAAGCATGTAACTCCTCGTTCTTCCGCTTTCCAAACGGGGCCGTTTTGAACGCCCCTCTGGAAAGCCATTCTAGCACCTTGCATTTCACATCAAGCCCGGTTTCACAGCTTCGCAAGATGAAGTATTCATTCGCTTCCTGGTGGGCAATGAACTCTCCCCGGTGGTTAATAAAGCTGCCAGGAAAAGCGCCCATAAGCCGTTCGGCCACGCTCCACTCAACCATTCCCGCCACCTCCCAGGGCCGCCTCCGCCTCGGCGCGGGTAATCGCCTTTGTGCCGTCTATGTACTGCCCGCACTCTGGGCACTGCAAAATCATACGTTCGCTATAACGTATTCCCATCAAGTCCGTTCCACAATATGCGCACCTGATAGCCTCATGGTCATCATCCCAAATCAATGGCTTACGTGGCCCGTCCAGCACCACGCACAGCCCCTCCCGTTCCGCCTTTACCAGCTCGGCGGCGCGGGGCAGCTCGTCGGGGGTGAGGCCGGTATCCTCAAAAAGGCTTTCCCACGCAGCGAGGCGCAGAAAGCGTTCCTCTGGGATATTACGGGGGTAGCCCTGCCGGATGCGCCTATCATAGGCTATCTGTTGGGCTTCTGCCTCCTTGCGGTTCGTCAATCTCTCCATCGTCTATTCCTCCTCCTGCGCGGGCTGGTCGCCCCCATCCGGCGGGCGGCGGTAGGTACGCCCAATCAGTTTTTCAAACTCAATGCTCGCGCTGCTGGATAGCGTAACCTCATCGCAATCGGCATCTACAAGCCCCCATCTGCCGTCAGCAATCTTGAGCCACACCGGCTCCCCGTCCATCCCCCGCAGCTCCTCCAGCGTCAGCGGGTCGTTGGGTTCGGCTTCTTCTTTTTTCGCTTCACTGATTGCCATATTGAGAAATAATGCCGCTTCTTCAAGCTCCGGGTCGTTCCTTTCGCTTATGTCCTCCGCAATATGCTTGTGGAGTAATGCGTCGTAGCGGTCTAATGCCGCTATCAGTTTTTCAATCGAAGTCATTTTCCGCCCTCCCCGCCCCCTGCGGGCCGCATGCTTGCTTTAGGTAATACTGTTCAAGCCGCTCAACTTGTCTCGGCTCGACAGAGTGCGTTTCGATGGACAGTCGGAGTGCCCGTCTCGCCGCGTCCCTCTCCGCCGTCACGGCGGCAAGCTGGGCGGCCTGTGCCTTAATCAGGTCTGCGGCGCCTTCCAGCATCCGCTTTACGCACATATACCCATTCAGCGGACAGTGTTCGCAGTCCGGGCGCTTGGTATCCGTGTTACCGCAGCACCGCAGCGCCGCCACAATCTCCTCCACCCTGTCCACCAGGGCCTTGTTATCGTTCATAATGTTCCTCCTCCCTGCCCACTTCCGCCGCTGGCTGAAACAGCGGGCAGGCCACAACAAAGTAGGAATCCGTATACTGCCCGGTAGTCAGGCGGAGCCTGCTTCTCTCCGCGGTCCAACCCTCTACCGGTGTCAGGCTTTTGTCCCAGGCGCACCCACCGGTGCCCGGCCTGGTACAGTACCAGCACATGGTTTCTTTCATTCCAGGCTCCTTAAAACGGCAGTTAGCTTTCGTCGTCGCTCAACTCCGAAAAATCCCCGGATTGTTGAGGGGGAAAATCCCGGTCGCTGGCATTGCCTTCGCTGGGCGGGGCGGCCTGTCTGCTGTCCCCGAAGTATACGCTGTCCGCCACCACTTGGGGAGACCGGCGCTTCCGTCCCTCCCGGTCCGTCCATTCCTGGATCTGGAGCCTCCCCTCCACCACGGCCATCCGGCCTTTTCCAAAATATTTGCTGACAAATTCGGCGGTGGACCGCCATGCCGTACAGTCAATAAAATCAGCGCTCCGCGCTCCGGTGGACCTGTCCTTAAAGTCCCGATCCACCGCCAGGGTGAAAGAGGCCACCGCCGTTCCGCTCTGAGTCTGCCTCAGTTCCGGATCCCGGGTCAGGCGGCCCATAAGGAATATCTTATTCAGCACCTTTTTCCTCCCAACTCTCCATGGCCCGGCGGAAGGATATCCCTTCCGCCAGCCAGCTCAGCAGTATGATCGTCTCTGCGGGTAGCCCCTCCCGAATAGGCTGTCCGCAGCAGGGACATGGGTCCCCGGTCTTCAAAATTCTCATCAGGCCACGTTCCCCTTTCTCTTCTCGCCCGGCTCTATCGGCCGGCCGTGCTTGTCCCGCCGGCATCCGGCTTTCACCCACCGCATCCAGCGCTCCTCAAAAGCCTGCACTTCCGGGGTCCTGCCGCAGTTATAATGTCCCCGGTTTTGAAGGACCTTCGTCTTTTCCTCGTCCAACTCCAGGGTGAAATACGGAACCTTTGGCATATCTGACCGGCGAATGAAAAAGATTGCTGTCTTTCCGATGGCATGGGACTCGCCATAGCCTGCCACACAGTGGTGGAGCACTGCCCCTTCCAAATTAAGCGCATGCTGGCTCTTGGCCGGCACAATCATCAGCCCATCCGCTCCGAAGCTGTATTTGCTCAGTTGCTGATACCTGGAACGGAAATGTTCCATCAATGCCGCATTGCGGACCACACCTCTGGCCGCCACGGCCCTATCATGGGCTGAGAACAGATTTTTGGGCCATTTGACATCCGCCTTTGACAGATCCCACCCAGCTTCCTGGGCCGCGTCCCAGTAATCCAGCAGATACTTCGCGGAGCATAGCTCCTCGTCCTCTTCAGGCTCGCCGCCAGTATACTCGTTATAAGGATCGTTGACCGCATCCCATTCCATCATCTGATCCAGCAAATACCGGAGTGTCCTGCCCACGGGTGCTCTGTCCACCACCGGAAGGATGTCATCTCCCCCGTACATGTGCAGCAAATTGATGTCTTCAGGGATCCGCATCCTGTCTCCGGCCTCCTTTGCCCCCACATAGACCTGTAGATGATAGAGGTCCCATGCCATGTCCATTGCCGCCCGAAATTCTGTTTTAGTCAGCCCCAGCATTTGTGCCGGCCGGCAGTCCCCAGTCAAGCGGAGGTCCGGCAGATCCAGTGTGCCAAACATCCGAACATTTTTCTTACCCTCCACTGCATCTTGAATCATTCTGCTGAGCAGATACCCGGCCCCAGATGTTACCAGGTTCTCTACCTCTGGGTGCTGCTGATAGACCCGCAGGTACAGGACTGGATATTTTGTTTGCGGCATGGAGCTGTCCATGTACATATCCAGCTTGCTGTTATGCAGGCAGCTGTCCGAAAGCAGTTCCGATGTAAGACAAAAAATAGACCTCGCTGACCCCAATGTCTCACGCCAGCTTCCCGGCTGCTTCCATGACTGATAGACAGATATAAAATATCCAGCTGTCCCACTATACGAGGGTGTCCACCCCGACAGTTTACAGGCCTCCTGTCCTTCAAACACATAGGCCTCCATGGGATCCGCTTGAAATGTTACGTGGGCGGAACGGCCTACCCGCTGCTGAATCCGCCACTGGGTCAGCACCAGCGGCCGTTCCCCGGCCGGGCCTGGGAGCAGAGAAGCAGACACTGCCGTGGTCTCGCTTGTCACAAATGGCGCACGGTTGACCTTGCTGGCCAGTTTTACTTTGACATGCGCTCCGCACATAGGGCACTCTATCTCATCCCCATCTCCCCATGCCTCTCCCGTCTCCAACAGAAGAAACCTGTACGCGCCTTTATTAGGTGTCCATGTGTGGCAGGGCGGTGCCCACGGGACAATTCTGCTCTCGCCGCACTCAGAGCATGTTATCCGGACCATTTTGACCTTTTTGACGTTATCCGTCAGCAGAGCCTCCATGCTCTGGTCCAGCACCCACTCCGAATGATAAATCATGCCGCCTGTGTCCAGCTCATGGATAACCGAATGAATCAGCCCATCCGGTGGTGTCCGGGAGACAAGGGACCGGACATCCCGCATATGCCGGCCCATCAGAAAAAGTCCTCCAGATTGATCACAACACCATTCCCGGTGGTCTGCTGTCTTGGCACCTCCGTCAGTCCGTAAAACTCCCGGATGATGCCATCCGCCTCTGACGGGATAACACAGGAAAATGTCCCTGTCTTATGCTTGTCCGCAAATTCCTTGATTTTCGCCTCACATTTTGCAAGGCTCATCCACTCTCGCTCCAGGTCCTGAATGACCAGCTCGGCTAAATGTGGCTCTCCCCGAAGGATATCCTTCAGCTGCTCACCCACCATCCATACCGGGGTACGCTCTCTAGGCTGCTGGGCGGATATTTTGTCCAGCGCAATTTCCAGCGTGGTCACGACGTACACCCCCTCACCGCGTCTGCCAGGGCCATCAGGGCCTTTTGGATGGACTGGGCGGTGCCCTGGTCCTCCCGGCCCCTGGCTTTGATCAGCAGGCCCTGCATTTTGTTCACGTTCTCCTGGGTCTGCTGGAACAGGATCTGGAACGCTGCCACGTCCTTATCTGCGGAAATGGCCGCCTGCTTCAACCGCTTCTCCAGCTCCTCCACCCGGGCCAGATACAGATCCCTGGCCTCCTCGGCCGTCTTTCGCTTCTCCTCTGCCCTTGTCTTGGCCTCCCTGGCCTTGTCCAGCTTGGCCTGAACCTCCGCCGCTGCCTCTGCCCGGGCCCTGTCTATGGCCTCCTGATCCACAGCCATCACCGCAACGTCCACCGGGGCCGCCTTCAGCTCCTCCAACTCCTTCCGGAGCCGGGCCACCGCCTCCTCCGCCTCCCGGACGGACTGCCCCTCCGACTCCTTCAGGGCGGCGGCGTCCGCACGGGCCGTCTCGTACTGCTGCTTCAGCAGGGCCATGTCCGTCTCCATCTTGGCCCGGCTGTCTTCTGCGTGCTTTGCGTCAGCCAGGGCCTGCTCCATGGCTTTCCGGGCCTCGTCCCGCTCTTTGATCGCCCGATCCAGTTCCCGGGCGGACATGTCGATGACAGTTTTCTCCTCGCCGTTCACTTCGTGTGGTTCAGCTATAAACGACTCCCGCTCTTCCGGCGGCAATGCCAGCAGAGCCAGGGCTTTTGTGGCCCCCAAATCCGACAGCGCTGTCGGATTTGACCACTCCCGGGCCAGCCGCATGAAACGGTTGGCGGTCCTCTCGGAGAATTCAACTCGTTCAGTCAGCCACGGCAGCCACTCGCCGTGGGGCAGCACAGATTTCGCCTCTGTCAGCCGTTTCCCGATTTCCAAAATTGCCTCACCGGCTGTCTTTTTCAGCTCCAGGATCTCCCCGGTGATCGTCTCAATATCCCGACCCTCCACCGGAGTAAGTAAACGCGTCAAATCAACCATCCCGCTTTCCCTCCAATTCCATCAGCTCCGCCACCCAGGCCCGGTAATCCCGGGCCGCCGAGCTGAATGGGGACCACTGGCCCACAGGCTGCCCCGCCCAGCTGGCCTCAATAGCCTTGTCTGTCCGCCGGATTGCCGTCTTGAATATGGGGATCGGACTGTCCTCCCGAAGGGTGGCCACGGCGTCCTCCGCCACATTGGACCGATGCCACTGGGTCACCAGGCACCCGGCCACCTTCACCTGGGGACAGGCCCTCCGGATGTTGTCGATCTGCCGCACCAAACCGGCCATGCCAACCGTGGAGTACGCGTCCACTCCGGCCGGGATGATAATGCTGTCACAGGCGGACAGGGCCGAGATACAGCTGACGCTGTAATAGGGCGGGCAGTCTACAATCACCGCATCATACTCATCATCCTCGGCAATGACCTCGATCAGGCTCCGGAAACGGTTGAAATTTGGCTTCTCCAAACCAATGGTGCACTCCAGTTCAAAGTCTCCCAGATCCTCGTTGGCCGGGATGATGTGCAGTCCGGGAATCTCCGTCTGGCTTATAATGTCCGGATACCACTCCAGAGAGCACCGAAGCGCGTCGGACAGTCCGGCCGCATCGTTCTCCCTCGGGAGCAGGGTGCCGGTGGCGTTTCCCTGGCTGTCCGCATCGATGAGCAGTACTCTTTTTCCGCAGCTGGTGGCCAGGATATAGGCCAGATTCACAGCGGTGGTGGTCTTTCCAACCCCGCCCTTGCGGTTCACGATTGCATATGTTCTCATAATTTTTGTCCTTTCTTTCTATCCGCTTAAAATGGTAATGGGCCACCAGACGAAGCGCCGTCTCCAGGGCCTCCGCCGCTTCCAGGTGGTGGGCCGCCAGCTCCGGAGACAGCCTGGCCTGGCCCCGATGCTTCAGCACCTCCGCCTCCAGCAGCCGGAGCAGCTTTGTTTTGGATATGGTCATATTCACTCTCCCACGGAACAGGCTCGCTGCCCGGCAGACTGTAAAAGGACTGCTGCTTATACTGCGGCTCTCGGTATTTGGGCTTGGTCTTTGGTTTGTCAAAACCGGAGAGTTCCGGAACAAAACGCTGGATTTCCCCCCGAAATACCAGCGGCCAGGTTCCAAGACGCCCCTCCTTGTTTTTTGCCAGGGTCAGCGTCCGCTCGGCGTTGCTGGACGTCTCATCCGACCGCCATACAAATATGACTGCGTCGGCATCCTGCTCAATCTGGCCGCTCTCCCGCAGGTCGGACATCACAGGCTCTCTCCGCCTGCCGTCAGGCGGCCTGGACAGCTGCGACAGGGCCACTACTGTAATCCCGTGTTTCCGGGCCATGTTTGCCAGGGCTCTTGAAATGTCCGCCACCTCATCCTGGCGGTTGTACCGCTTCCCGCTGGCCTGGATCAGCTGGAGATAGTCCACATAGACCACCTCAAATTTTCGGGCCATGACCCTGGCCTCAATCTGCTCCACCGTCCAGCCGGCGGCCTCTACAATGCGCATATTATGCCGGATGATCTGATCCGCGCTGCCCTCAATCAGGCTGTACTCCATATCCGTCAGTTTTCTGCTTCTGATCTTCGCCCCCGGGATTCCAGTTACTGAGGATACCAGCCGGGTAAACAGGGTCTTTATGCCTGTCTCCAGAGAGAAAAATCCCACCCTGCGCTGCTCCGCCTGCTTGTACGCAAAATGGAGCGCAAGGGCCGTCTTACCGTCGGACGGACGGCCGCCCAGGACCACAAAACTTCCCCGTTCAATGGTCAGCTCCTGGTTCAGAAACTCAAATCCCCACGGGATGCCCTGGGGAACGGTGTCCAGACCGCTTGTAAAATCCACCATGCACCTGGACATATCGGCCTCATCATCCCGGCCGTGTTCGGTCAGCAGTTCCTGACCCTTCCGCAGCAGGGACAGGCCCTCCTTCTCCGGGTCATCCATCTGCTTCAGCATCTCCCCAAGCTCCTGAAAGCGGATTTTTAGCGTGGCCTTCCGGGTATCAGCTATGTACGCCGTAATGTGGGCCGCCGTTGCCGTCAGATCCATCAGCTCCAGGATATAACGGCGCACCGCCATGTCTCCGGGGGCAATCAGATCCAGCACAGTTACCGGATCTATCATCCCGTTTTCCAGATACAGCCGGCGAAAGGCCCGGAACAGCTGACGGTTGATCTCCATGGTGAAGTCCGTTTCGGAAAGCTCGTCCACCACAAGGCCTACAACCTTATCGTCAATGAGCATGGAGCCAATTACGCTCTGCTCCGCCCCCAACAGCTCCTCCCGTGGGAGCGTCAGCTCACCGGACGCCATAGCGCACCTCCTGGGGCTCCGCCCCACGGGTCCGGCCGCTCGACTGGACCTGCTTCCGCTTTTCCGTCCACTTCCTGTCCCGCAGCCAGCGGAAGGCGTAGGGGATGCCCCGGCCCTCCCGCCAGTCCTCGCACTCCAGATGCCGCTTCAAGCCAAGCGCAATCTCGGTCAGAAGGTCGTCCTCTGATCCGCCGTGCCTGTCCATCAGCTCCCGGTCCAGGGGAAGCTTGTCCCACTCCTCCACAGCCTTGGCCCGGTCCTCGTCCCGGGGATAGTTTTTCCAGAAGCCCTCAAATTTCTCCGCCCTCCAGACGGGAACCGCCTTAGCCCTTCGTCTCCGGGAGGGCTTATCCCCCCTTGGGGGGCTTTGGGGGGTATTACTTAAGTCTTTATTTAATACTTGTTTATTTAATTGCGTCGGATTTTCCGTCGACGGTTCAGCCGTCGACGGTTTTCCCGACAACGGTTGTCCGCACTCCTCCACCGTTGTCGGATTTTCCGACAACGGCATACGGGACACCTCATAGATTACATATGCGTTGCCGCCGAATTTCCCGCTCTTGGCATGGCTCTGCTCCCGGTTCAGATAGCCGGCCGCCTCCAGTTCACCCAATGAAGACCGAATCGCGTCCTTGCCTGTCCCGCAAATTTTTGCCAGGCCGGAGACACTGTACTTCCAATCCTCGGGCAGGCCCAGGAGCACCGCCATAAGGCCCTTGGTTTTCAAACTCAGCCGGGGATCCCTCAGCATGTCGTTTTGAAGAACCGTAAACCCCTGGCTCCGTTCTACTCGTATCATACTCTCAGCCATGGCCGCCCCTCCTCAGGATGCCTCCAGAGTGGGTCCGGATCACAAACCCCGTCTCCAGATCAACCCCCACATCGTTGGTCAGACGCAGCCAGGGCACCATATCATTCCGTGTATTGGGAAGCAGGATATCCCTCGGCATGCTGTATTCCTCCGCCACCCGGAAGCCAAGACGGCGCAGAGCCACACGCCGGGCCGACGGCGTCACGCAGGGCACCAGCGCGTCTGGAATCCCGCCCCCGTGGTCCGCCAGGAATAGGAGTTCTGCCCGGGCCCGTACACTCTCCCACTGCTCCATCAATTCATTTGGGATCATTTCTCCCGCCCCCTTGTCTTTTTTCATCCTCTATGGTAGAATAAAAATGTTCTCATAGTGCTTGTCCTTGACAAGTGCGATCCCCGCGGTCTCTCCAGGGCCGCGGGGATTTTTTTGTCCTCTGCCCCACTCTCACACCGCCTCCAGCTCCCGGACCTGAAGTCCGCCGTCCTCCATCACCGTGGCCAGGGCCACCCCGCCGTCAGTCAGCCACGCCCGGAAGATGTGCCTGCTCAGCTGCTCCACCTGCCACAGCCGCTCAGCCCCGTACCGGGCCACCAGCTGCTCCGTCACCTGCGCCGCTGCGGGCAGGGACTCTAAAACAGTATTCAACATAATCTGCCTCCTATTCTAAGTACGCCGCCAGCGCCAGCAGGAACGCCCCCGCCGACAACCCCAGCACAATCCATTCCACCGCCTCATACGGCCGTGGATGTCTCTTTTGAAATCTTGCCCACATTGTCTTTCACCTTCCCTGCTTGTCCACCGGGCCGAGGGAGCTTTGATCCCCGGCCGTCGATCACGCGCCCGACTCAGAGCTGCCGCGCTCCAGGGCCATTTGTTTGCGCAGCATGGAGCGGTAAATAATATCGTTAATCTTTTCGTCGAAGATTTCTTTGTCCTTCTCCGTGAAGTTTTTGCAATAGGTGTCGTAGATTTCCACTCGAAAGCCCTTGCCCGTGACGACCATCGCCAGATCATCCGGATTGTCCTCAATGCGTTCCATTCGACTGCGTCCCATTTGATCCCCTCCTCTCGAAAGTGTATTCACTTGACAGCCCGTCCTATCACTGGACTTTTATTGCTGGTCCGGACCTTCTCCGCAAAACATCTCCAGTTCAAGGCCGGATTTGATGATCTCCCGCAGGTCCTCTATAATGGCACAGAACTCCGGCCGCTCTGTCTGGTCTACCACGCCGTCCTCTGCAATGGCTAACAGGCGTTCTACCCCGCTTTTGGCCTGGAATCTGGTCATGCGGTTGTAGATCCTCACCGCCACCTCCAGAATAGACCGCTCCTCCAACTGAGGCACCACCCGGGCCATAAGCGCGTTGGTCTCCTGAAGATGCTGGTATGCCAGTGCCAGAGCATTGTACTGGATCACCATGCGCTCCACCGCGTCGTTGGGCGGGACACGCTGGCCCGTTTCATAGGCCCGCAGGCTCTCTACACAGATGCCCAGGCGTTCCGCTGCCGCTTCCTGGGTCAAACCGGCAGCCCGGCGCGCGGTTTTGTAGATATTCCGGGATTCTTCCTGCATGGTACTATCCTCCTTTAGGTGGTATGCTTTAGGTGGGAGAGTGGATCAGCTGGCCGCGTCGGCCTGGGCAGCTCCTGGGGACTCCCGGCCGCACAGGGTATCCATTGTGCAGTCGAACAGGGATGCCAGCGCCATCAGATTTTCCATCGTGGGCACATTGACCCCTGTTTCCCATTTAGCCACGGCGCCGGGTGAAACCTGCACGTCCTTTGCCACCTGCCGCTGGGTCAGACCACGGCCCTCCCGAATTTCCCGAATTCTCAGGGTATACTCCATTCCCCCACCCCCTTTCTTTTTTGCTTGCTTACTGACAATAAGCGTGTTAAAATTGAACAAACGTACATTAATGGGCACTGACAGGATACAGCTGTATTACTTTTGCTGATTATCATACGTACAGCCCGAAATGCTTTTTATGTAGAGAGAGACCGCTTCATTGATTACTGCATTTTTTGTACGTTTAGTTTTTTCCGCATATTCTTTGATGGCGCAGTGAAGTTTATCTGTTGTGCGGAACGTTAGTCGGATTGAATAATTACTTGTCATACTTTTGACGTCACCCTTTCTGTATGATATCACGTCGTCAAGTTGACGTCAATAGTCATACGAAATTATTTGGGGAGGAATATTTATGGATGAAAAACGATTTACACTCCGAATGGATGGAACTCTTTTTAATGAAATCAGTGACTTAGCCGCCTCACATCGCAGATCAGTAGCTAAGGAGATTGAGTGCGCTATTGCGGAATATTTACGCCGTGAACAAGAATCTCATATCATAGATAAGTACGGCCTAGACCCGTCGCATGAAGATGCTGTTAAAGAATTGCGTGAATTAAAGGCACTTCGTGATAAATTCAATGAATTTAAATAGCCCCCCTTTTTCTGGATGACTTAATTAGTCAAAAATCGCATAACTCTGCTAATTAACCCGCAGCAGAGAACGATCACAATGTCTCTAAACGTGAACCGCATTTCTGTCCCCCCTTCCATCTGCTGACGTATCATCAACTTGTGAGTTAATCATAATCGGTAAATTTACCGATGTCAATATAAAATCGGTCTATTGTCCGATTTTATGCAATCATCCAAATTCTTTTTTAATAGGAGAGATGCCACTTGGATGTTAAGTATTTTGTGCAACATTTAAAAGCTCTGCTTGATGAACGTGGGATATCATACTCAAGAGCTGGTCGAGAAAGCGGTGCAGGTGTGGACTTTATCCGCAATATGGAAAGGCGGGACAGTGCACCATCATTTGTGAAGGTCCAACAAATGGCTGACTATCTCGGTGTGACTACCAGCGAACTTTTGGGCGAACAAAAAAAGCCCGGCACCCAAATGGATGCCGGACCCCAGGATCCGATAGACGCTCGTCTTATGGAGTTGGTTCGCCAGTTGTCGCCCGAGCAGAAGAAGTCTTTGATTGAAAAGATGGAATTTCTAATATCCATGCGAGAATAGCATCCTGTTCCTCTTGGGTCAGCATGTGAAACAGCTCAAGGATTCTCCTATCGTCGGCGCTGGTCATTGCGTACTCCTTTCCTTTTCCAGCGGCCGGGAATGTCTTTATATTGCGCGCAAGGATAATTATACTGGATATTGGATTTTTTTCCATATATATTTTTCAAATTATACTGATAATCGTCTAAAAATAAAAAGTGCTCAATTTGGGCACTTTGGAGAGGGTCGTAACGATATGAACTATGACTTTATCGCTATTGATTTTGAAACTGCAACAAAAGAAAATGACAGTGCCTGTGCTATTGGAATTGCTGCGGTCAAAGGGGTTGAAATTGTTGATACTTATTATTCCTTAATTCAACCTCCTGAAAACAAATACGATAGTGATAACATTTCCATTCATGGAATAACGCCTGAGATGACTAAAAATTCCCCCTCATTTTATCAAGTATGGTGGAATGGAGTTTGTAATTATTTTGGATCTTCTCTAGTTATTGCTCATAATGCATTCTGCCCAAGCCAGCGGCCGCTGGTGCCCTGTCCCAGCGGCCACCCGGCCCAGACTCAGCGGCCACCTAATCAGCGGCCAGATTTGGGTTCAATTACCACAGTGTAGTGCTTCGTA
>Ga0129317_1000666_pt1 | contig 32622 bp, 33 predicted proteins | sample Cm1ome_FD_94430 | JGI IMG/M metagenome (GOLD analysis project Ga0129317, IMG submission 94430) | Eastern black-and-white colobus group fecal microbial communities from Wisconsin, USA - Cm1105 metagenome | ecosystem: Host-associated > Mammals > Digestive system > Large intestine > Fecal | place... | reverse complement strand
TAACTGAAAGACTATGATAAATGGGAAGCCGTATACATCGAGAGGTGTACGTGCGGTTTCGGGGCGAGGCTATGGAAACCTATTATGGAGACATGGAAAGGCGCTGTAGTCTTAGCCTACAATTTGCATAGAAGAAAATTATTAAAAAGTGAGTTAGCATTTGCCTATCGAATGAAAAATGAGGCTTTAAAGCATCAGGGCAAGAAGTTCATAGATGAAACAACTTTGTGCCAAGTTGGCACAAAGTATAATACTCAATCAGCACGAACAATAGCTGATCAGGAAGGTACTAGTCCTAGACAGATATATCGATTTATTAGATTGACGTATTTAAATAAAGAATTGCTGAATCTAGTTGATGAGGAAAGAATAGCACTTACACCAGCATATGAACTTTCGTTTTTAAATGATAAACAACAGGAAATGCTTTTAAAAGTTATAGAAGAACTTGATGCAACACCCAGTTTATCTCAGGCTAAATTCTTTAAAGAACTGGCACAGGATGATGAACTGGATGAAGAGACTATCTATGATGAATTATTGCAGGAAAAGCCAAATCAAAAGGAAAAATTAAAATTGGAAGCCAGTAAATTAAGACAGTATTTTCCTAGAGGTGTGACACCATTGGAAATGCAGGAAGCTATCTTTTATTTGTTGGAAGAACACAGTGATGAATTGGAACAGTATATGACCACTTCCTATGAACTGAAGATATAAAAAAACAAGTAAGAAAAGCTTAGTTGTCTATTTACCAGCGGGAGAGAGGAAAAAATGATAAGTAATAATGTTTATTTAAGATTCGATACTTTTGATGATGAAAAAAGTGTATTGAATTTTATCAATGAAGAAAAGAATTTTAAAGCTAATTCTAAAACATGGAAGAAAGATATCTATAAGTTATTGAGATATAAAAAGAGGCATTTAAGGAATTTTGAAAAAGATAATCAGTATCGTAATATTTTTGGCTATTATCTGAAGATCATGATACCAGATACTTTTGATAAAAGAGTTGATGAGTTTGTAAAAGAAACGATGTTAGAAATCGATAAACGTTTTTTAAAAGACCTATATGTTTATAAAATAATCACTGAAGGTAAGGGCAGGTATGCAGAGATTATCTGTTTTACAAGATATGTGTATAAAAAGGCAAACAGATGTCTAAAGAAATATCAGCGTGATTATTACTATAATCAAAAGACAAAAAAATTATGTAAAAAGGATCATCCTGATGCTGTACTAAAAGCTAAAAAGGGTGATCTTATACTGGATAGTAGTGGTCATAAAATATATGAAGTTGTTGAGGTTAAGGCAGTTGAAGATAGAATCTTTGTTTATAAAACGATTCAGGAATTAACTCGACGATTAAAGAATGCAGTAGCAACTGTCATTAAAGACAATCAGTATCATGAGCTGATCGTTAATATTGTTTCAAGAATTACCATTGATAAAGATGATAGTTCGGCGGTTAAAAAATATAAACAACAAAGAAATATAGTTATCAGGAAAATCAATGAAATTATCCGATCTTTTATTGAGCATATGAAATTGGGAAATCTTTTAACCATTTCGGAAATAGAAGAAGTCAATGAAGAATGGTGCAAAAAAGTTGATGAGATGGCACATGAAAAGAGCAGTTCTTTTGATGATATGAAAGACTATCTTTATAAATGGTGGCAACAGAATATTATTGAAGTCATGTTCTAGTCGGTAATTTTACCGGGTACAAAATTTGTACATTTGTTTATAAAGCTAAAAAGAAACAAAATAAAAGCAGAAAGGTTCCAGTAAAGCTGGATTAAGGGAAAAGAAAATGAAAATTATAAGTGTAATCAATCAAAAAGGTGGCGTTGGAAAAACGCAGACAAGTATTAATTTAGCAGTAAGCTTAAGCAGAAAGGGATACCGTGTATTGCTTATAGATGGAGATGCGCAGGGTAATGCAACAAGTTATTTTGACAAAAAAGTAAATGATATCAATCTATCAAAATTTATAGAAAAAGAGTTTGATAATCAAGAACCATTAAAATGGCTTGAGGAAGCATTAGGTGATGCATTCTATGAATATGATATCAATGATGTTCTTTTAGGGCAGTGTCAGATCAAAGAAGCAATATATGCTACTGATTATGAAAATCTGTTTATTATTCCATCTACAGAAACAAGACTGATCAATACAGACCAGCTTATCAAAGCTGCTAATAAAATGCAGCATAACCGTCTAAAGAAAGCGTTAAGGGATGTAAGAAAAGAATTTGATTATGTTGTCATTGATAATGCACCAACATTTAATACGATCACTCTAAATACTTTATTTACTAGTGATGAAGTCATTATTCCATTAAAGATTGGAAGATTTGAACTTGCAGGTTTTATCAAAACAATGAATGAACTGGAAAATCTAATGAATGACTTTGAATGCTTTTATCAGATCTATGTACTTTTTAATATGATTCCTAGAGGCAAGAGACCTCTTTATAGTGCTTTCATTGAAAAAATCAGAGAAATATTCAGTTCAACAGATAAATTATATGAAGTTAAAGTTTTAAATACCACAATAGGCTATCAGGATGCTGTTGCTTCCAAGTCAGCTATGTCCTGTCAGTTATTGGTTGATACAAAGAGCAAGATAGCTGATGACTATAAAAGATTTGCAGAAGAAATATTAGAGAAAGGACAGTAGGTGATACATATGAGCTTAACAGATTTACAGAATATGCAACCTAAGATGAATCATCTGCTCGGACTTAGAAAAATTGATATTGAAGATATAAAAGAAAATGATCATAACATTTTTGAACAAAGAGATATCGATGAATTGAAAGAAAATATCAAGAAAGATGGATTATTAAAACCTTTGGAAGTCTATCAGGATGATGATCATTATATTTTAATTGGTGGACATCGTCGTTATAATGCTTTGTTACAGCTGTATATGGATGATTTAATCGAACCAGAGATTAACTGCATTGTCTATCCAAAACCGGATTGTGAAAATAATGAATTGATTCAGATCATTGCTTCAAATGCTCAAAGAAACATGAGTAAAGCAGAACTGGTTGAAATAACTAGGATACTATTAAAAATTCTAGAGAGCGAGCCGGACAGAAAGCCTAAAGGTATGGAAACTAGAGTCTGGATTGGTGGATATTTAGGAGTATGCGGTAAAACTGCTCAGGAATATATCAATTTAGCAAGAGGAAAAAAGAAAGCTTCTAAAAAAGAAAAAGATACATCTTTTGAATACGTAGAAACGTTACTTAGAGAGAAGTATTCAACTAAAGCAAAGGTGACTAAAAATAGAGTAACACTTATTTATAATGGAGTGGATGATCTTAATAGAATACTTGAAATCATGAATTGTATAGAAAAATAAAATGGAGGACTTATATGTTTAAAGTAATTTTATGTGGAAAAATCAGCAGTGAGCTGACTGTCAAAGAAGTTGGAGACAGAAAGGTATGTAATTTTACATTAGCTTGTAAAAATGCATTTGATAAATATGAATCTCATGTGCGATGTTCGATCTGGGGTTCGTTTGTAGATGAACTGGTAAAGAAAGATTACACAGATAAAACAGTCCTGATCGAAGGAGAAGGAACAAATAAGCTGTTGGATAACAATGATGGAAATCGTCATTATATTTTTAATGTCAAATGTTCAAGAATTGAAGTTGTATGATAAAGTGAGGTTTTCGCCCTGAAAAGACAAATAAACAATAGACGATAGTCGGCGATACCTCTCTCCTTTTTAATTTATGAAAGGCAGGTAACTTAAGTGAATATTAAAGAAAGAAGAAATGAAACAAAGGCATATGATCTGGTTACATTGGCTGCTGATCTAGGATTTACACCTGTTAAGGTTAGCAGTCGATTTATTTCACTGGAAGAACATGATTCAGTGATGATCAATATCACTAGAAATACATTTAAACAGTATTCAACAGGAGCTTTTGGGGATCCGGTTGCTTTTTGTATGTCGCTAGGAGTTGAGAAGAATTCACGATTTAAAAACCTTGAATATGCAATTCAGTATGTCGAAGAAAAAATAAAACTTAATCCTGATAACAGAATAGAAATAAAAAACAGAAGAGTAAAACCAGAAAAAAAAGATCTGATTTTACCGCTTCATGATTTCAACAATAATAAAATATACTATTATATGGAAAACAGATGTATTGATAGAGACTTAGTTGATGAATTTATTGCTAATAAATGGCTATATCAGGAAAAGACACATCACAATCTTGTATTTGTATCTTATAAAAATGAAAAACCAGTGTTTATTACTGAAAAAGGAATTATACAGGAATCAAGATTTATGAAAGAATACCCGGACAATGATTATGATCATTGTTTTTTTGTTGATTATAATTCTAATACTCTGGTTGTTACTGAGGCAATTGTCGATATGTTGTCACTGATGACCTTAAACAAAGAATGCTATAAGGAATGTTCATATCTGTCCATCAATTCAACAACAAAGGATAATGCAATCTATAAACAGATTCAAAGTCATCCGGAAATCAGGAATGTTATGTTAAGATTTGATAATGATGAAGCTGGAATCAAGGCAACGAAAAGAATTAAAGAACGACTTCTAGAAGAATTTCCTCAAATTCATGTCAATGTTGAATACCCGCCAGCAGAAAAAGACTGGAATGATTATCTGGTCTATTCAGTCTGTCAAAAGGAGAAGATCAATGAATATACGATTGTTTTTTAAGAATATAATCTGTCTGATCATTATTTTATTTACAGCTTTATGCTTAAATGGATGTCGAAGTCAAAATAAACAGGTCAATGAAAATATCTATCATGTTGATTATGACACAACCGTTGAAAATTATATATCTTTATCTGATATCGGAATTGATTATCTGATTCCAAGGCTTGATAGTCATTACTGGAATGAGTACCAGACTTTAAAAGAAGAAAGTCAAATGGCTGAAAGTAAAGATAAAAATGCCCAGTTTTATTTGCTTAGAAATACTGATGTTGGAGATGAGAATGGCTATATGAAACAACTGGAGGGGAGGGAAATTATCGAAGAAATAGAGCCGTTATTTAAACAGTTCATTGGTCAGTCAAAAATATCAAAACAGAATATCAATTACTGTAATGATATCAAATATACCGATGCCAAAGGGAAGACGGGAGATAAATATTATTATGGAGTTTATTTTCAGTCATATTGTGAAATACCTTCAATCAGCATTAAGTATATTCCAACAGCATATATCATTGTCTATGAAAACAGCAGTGATGAAGAAAACATCATGGAGATGGTTCAGGATATCAAGGAATCGACCTTAAGGATGGAATAAATTTGTACATTTGATTCATGCATCACTTATCTTTTATAGTGTTGATAAGGATGGTGAAGGAAAATGAAAAGAAAATTATTAATGATACTGGCTTTATTAACTGTATCAGCAATAACTGTGCCATTATCGACAATTGAAAATGGCATCAGCAATGATACAGTATCAAAACCTAAAATAAGCCAGAGCAATGAAAATCAGGAAAAGACAATCAGTGAAGAAGAAATAGAAACAGATGATAAATTGGAAATTACCGAAAGCCCATCGGATAATGAAAAAAAGATTTCTGATGAAGAAGATGATAATAAAACAGTAAAGGTAGCAATTAATGAAAAAAAGACAGCAAAGAAGCAGGAAACTGTAAAACAATCAGTAACTGACCAAAAATCAGAAAAAAGCAGTTCTGGTCAATCTGTCACAAGCAGTCAAACGCCACAAGAACCAGTCATCAGCAATACTTCTGAAAGCAGTGATAGCAATCCAGTTATAGTTGAACCACCTGTAAGTGAAGAAGTTCATTATGATTATGATGTAGGTAATTGTGGCAGGCTTTATGATTCAGAAACCGAAGCTTATCAGGCAGCAGAAGCAGCATTTAATGATTTCAGTAATCCAGATAGATATGTCAGCAGTTATGTTGTCTATTCAACATATGATAAATGGACCATTTCATACTATTACAGCTATTACTGATGGAGGTTGATGAAATGGAAAATGATTTTAAGTGGATAAACCCTGAAATAGTCCTCATAGATCACAAGCTGTTTACTTTATATTTTAGACATATTGGTTTTTTTGATAAAAGGAAAATAATCATTAACTATAATAAATTTCAAAATAAATGTTCTTATGATCTGAGGGTCAGAAGAAGTGCTTTGATCATTAATGGCGTTGAAATGAAGCTCAATCCTAAAGCCAGGGAAAATAATCTTAAGTATCTAGGAAGAGAGAAAAAAGGACTTCCTATCATTCTTAATGTATCTGATGAAAAGATGATATCCTGTAAAATTGAACTGGATATTTATAAAGATGTACCCAAAAAATTTCTAGTCAAAGTGGTTTTAAAAATTGAATACTATTTTAAAAGTAGAAACTATCGAATAATTGAAGCAAAAGCTATAGAAATCAATTAAAACTGGCAAGGAGAAGAATGAAATGAAAGATATTATAAACGATTATGAGTGGATCGATCCTGAAAAGATACTGATAGATAATGATCTTATGACCCTGTATTACAGACATATAGGATTTATTGAAAATGAACTCATTATCAATTTTAATAGAGTGTTCAATAAATGTGACTATGATTTGCGACTTAAAAATAAGCATATCTGGATAAATGGAACTGAACAAATAATCAATCCTCGTGAAAGAGCTAATAATAAGAGACTTCCAGCAAAATCATTTAATGGATTGACTTATCTGATTCCTGTTACTGGTAGGGGAGAAGTGAATTTTAAAGTTGAACTTGAAATAACGAAGGACAGAAGCAAGATCATTAAAACAAAAATTAAGCTGGAAGTAGATTACTATCCTGTTGATAAGGATTATAAAATAGTGAATATAGAAGTATTACAGGAGCAAGCCTAACATATTATGGGTTTGTTTTTTTATTGGAGGAAACAATGAAAATAAAAATAAGATCACCATGTATCTGATCAAGGAAGCGTGAATGTGCTTCTTTTTACAAAAAAGAAAGGAGATAAAGCAATGGTAAAAAAATTGAAAATAATAATGAAGAAAACATTATTATGCATGGCTAGTGCTATGGTACTTGTAAGTGGTTTAGCAACAGATACATTTGCTCTTACAGGAACGACCAATTCAAAAATATATAAAAACTGGATCTTGATGGATAATGCCGGAAACACTCATGGTGTTGAAGGACATTTATTTGTTGATAATACTGAAGTCTATTGTGTCGATTTCTATACAGACTTTCATAGTGGGAAAACTGTAACAGCAGGGACATATACAGATATAGGTCTCACAGAAGATAAAGCAAAACGTCTTGCAGTTATTGCCTATTATGGTCATAAAATTCCAGGCAGAACCGATAAAGATTGGTATGCAATTACTCAGGGGCTTTTATGGAGAGAAATTCATGGAACAGATGATGTCTATTTTGTAACCAATCCAACAGCACCTGATTTGGCGACGATGCAAAGATGCTGGAATGAAATTCTTGGGGATGTTGACAGATATTATACAGCTCCATCTTTTTCAGGAACAACACAAACCGTTGACAGTGATGGAACTATCACATTAACTGATACTAACGGAGTCTTGCAGGATATGATTGTAGCCAATGATGGAGGATTAGATGTGAAGATTAGTGGCAATACCTTAACAATCAAAGGATCAACATCATTCAATGAAGCGAATATCATTCTTAGAAAAAATGTTTCTGTGTCAGAAATGGGTACAACTGTTATTTATACAGCCAGTGACTGTCAGGCATTAGGCAGTTTCAAGATTTCTGATCCATTCCAGTCATCACTTAAGATTAATGTTAAGCAGTTTGGAAATCTTGAATTAACAAAATATAATGATGATAAGAGTGCAACAGTTGAAGACACAAGTTATCGCATTACTGGTCCAAACGGTTATGATAAAACCTATACAACTGACAGCAATGGAAAAATCAGAATCGAAAGGCTTGAATTAGGTGAATATAAAGCAGTTGAAACAAAAGCAGGTAACGGTTATCTGATCAATGTATCAGAGAAATCTTTTACAATCAAAGCCAATGAAACAACGACAGTTGACTTTTCAAATGAAGAGCCAACAGGAAGGATCGAATTAACAAAGGACATCGATACTTCTAAAACAGATGGATTAACTGGAGATGCTTATCTTGAAGGTAATACCTATGAATTAAAAGCAAAAGAAAAAATTACGAATAAAGCTGGAACAAAGACGTTCTATGAAAAAGATGAATTGGTTTCTTCAAAGAAAACAGATGAAAATGGAAAGATCGTATGGGATGATCTTCCTTTAGGAGATTACTATATCCAGGAAACTAATTCTAATGATTCTCTGGTCTTAAATAATTCTATCATCAATGTTTCACTTGACTATCAGGGTCAGACAGTTTCTAAAATTGTCAAAGAAGCTGGTACATCAAATCGTGTCAATATGCAAAAAATCCAGGTGTTCAAATCAGGTGAAAAAGATGGGATTTCTGGTATCGTGAAGGGATTACAGGGAGCAGAGTTTACATTTAAATTGAGATCTGAAGTTGATCACGTTGGATGGGACAATGCTACAACCCATGCAGTAATTATTACTGATGAAAATGGTAGAGCAACAACACCATATCTTCCTTATGGAGAATATCTAGTCAAGGAAACAAAAACACCAAAGGATTATATCACTGCTCCTGACTTTACAATCAGTGTTACTGATGATTACACAGAATATGAAGATATTGAACAGATCAAGATCATCAATATCAACAATAGACCGTTTACTTCTCAAGTCAGATTGGTTAAAGTTGATGAAGAAACAGGAAAAACTGTGACTTTAAATAGTGCAAGCTTTAAAATCAAGGACAGCGAAGGCAACTATGTTGTTCAAAAAGTTGCAGGTCAAAAAATTGATACATTTACTACAAATTCTAAAAATCAGATCGTTGGTTTCAATGGTAAACAGGGAGAAGTGATTCTGCCATTATCATTGGATGCCGGAACATTTATGATTGAAGAAATCAAAGTACCAGAAGGTTTCCTCGAATTGGAAGAACCAGTCACTTTTACTATCACAAATCAGTATGATTATGATGTGGATCAGGATGAAGATCCAATCTTAACAGTCAAGGTAAAAAACAGCCAGCCTAAGGGAACGCTTATAGTCAAGAAAACTGATAAGGTGACAGCAGCTCCTCTAGAAGAAATAGAATACCAGTTAAGTGCAAAGGAAGATATTATTTCTGCAATTGATGGAAGTGTTATCTATAAAAAAGGTGATGTCGTATCTTTTGGAAAGACAAATGCTGATGGTATTCTAACGATTAATAATCTTTTCATGGGTACATATGAACTTAAGGAAATTCTTACAAAGGAAGGATATGTACTGAGCGAAGATGTTGAAGAGGTAGTTTTTGAACAAAGTGATATAAAAACGAAAGAATATGTATTAAATGTTGATATCACTAATATCAAACCATCAGGAAAGATTACCATTATCAAAAAAGATAAAGATGATGATACTGTACTTGAAGGTATTGAATTTAAAGTGACAGCTGCAGAGGATATTTATTCACTTGATGGCAGAAATACCAGATTATATTCTAAAGGTGATGTCATTGATGATGGAAGTCATAAAGACGGAATCTATATTACTGATGAAAGTGGTCAGATCATTATTGAAAATCTGCCATTAGGAAAATATGCAGTATCTGAAGTCAAGACACTTGATGGATATGTATTAAACAATGAAATCTATACAGCCGATTTATCTTATGATCATAGTGATAAGATCGAATATACTGTTGATCTAGAAATCAAAAATACAAAGACAAAGATTGAAGTTGATAAAAAAGATCAGTTGGATAATGGTGTAGAAGGAGCCAGCCTACAGATTTTGGACAGTGAAAATAACATCGTTGAAGAATGGATTACTGATGGAAATGTTCATAAGATCTATGGAAAACTGATAGTTGGACAGACTTATACACTGCACGAAGCAAAAGCTCCTAATGATTATTATGATCTAGCTGAAGATCAGACATTTACTGTACCTGAGACTGAAGAAACAGTTCAGCTGGAAATGGAAGATGTCAAATATGATGATGTAGGAATCGCAAAATATGATGCTACAAATTCAAAGGAATTACCTGGAGCACATCTTGAAATCAAGGATGAAAACGATCAGGTTATTGATGAATGGATCTCTACTGAAAAGCAGCATGTCGTTAAATTAAAAGTTGGAGCAAGTTACACACTCACTGAAACTACTGCGCCAGATAGATATGCAGTTGCAGAGTCAATTACATTTACAGTAGATGATAATGGTGAAATCGTTCAGCAGATCAAAATGTATGATGAACTGTTGCCAGCTATGAGCGTTGTTAAAACGGGAGATACTTCACCGATTATTCTTTATGGAATGATTTCAGCAGGCAGTGTACTGGCAGTAGCTGCGATCAGATATTTGAGAAAAAAAGAAGATTAAAAAAATGAAGATGAGGGAATCGTCATAGATTTCTTCATCTTTTTGATGTATGGGAGGAATTATGGAAAATATAGAGGAAATAGTTCATGATTATATCAGAATTAAACTAAGCACATCGAAAGAAACCTATATCAATGAGCTGATCAACAATAAAAATTATCTTTCCTTGAGTGATGGTGAGGGTTATATGCATGTTCAATTTGATATTTTGAATAAAAAGGATATGATTCTAGCGTTTATGGCAGGTTATGATATCTTTTTTTATGATTATGAAGACGTGATTTCAAGTGCAGATGGAGAAGATGGAAATATCTTTAATCTGGTCAGCAATGCAGGATGGTATATTCCCAAAAGTGATGTTCCACAGAATATCTATTTAAATCTTTTTATCAATCGAGATATGCCTTTAGAAGTTGAAGGATATTTGTACATTCATCTAAGAGATATGCTGTTTCAGATGATTCATTATGTTCCTGATTATATAGCAGGTTACATTCGTAAGGACTGCTATGAAATGATCAAAGAAGAACTGGATACACAGGGGTATATGGTCATAAATGAAGATATTGAGTGTCTTGAGATATTAAGGAGAGAGATAGCATGAAGATAAGAAAACTGGTAATAGCTGATCTGTTGCTGATTTTGGGTATCTTTATCATTCTTTCTTTTTTATTTTCTTTAGAAAGAGCATTTATGATTATGATACCAGTCAGTGTATGCATTATCGAGGGAACAATTCTCATTGGTTTATGTATCTTTATATTCAGCCGTTTTAAAGGCAGATACAATAAGGAAAAATCACTTTTTATTGAGGAATGGAATGATACAAAAGAAAAAGTAAATGGGAGGTACAAATGAATAAACTGCTGATGATAAAAAATAAAATAATGATGACTCCTGTTGTGATGGCGAGTATAAATGAAGCGGAGCTGGAAAAATGGATCAAGGGATATACTGACCCTATTACTAATGTGCTAATTTGGCTGATTCCTATTGGTGGTGTACTTGCAAGTCTTGTTACAATCGTTGTCTGGTTTGCCAAGGATGAAGAACTGAAACAGAGAGATAATCCTATCAGAATCGTTAAAAAGATTGTTTTCTGGTGTTTGATTGGTGAAGGCATTATAGCTATCTTCAAAGCTTTAGGTATTACTTCTTCAGGATTATAGTTATGACATTTGAACCAGTATATTTGAAAGGCCATCTGGTACTGTTTTATGAAGGTAGAATAGGAAAAATATCTGATCAGATTCCTAAAGAATTATATACTTATGAAATTAGACATAGTGATGAAGGATTTGAACCATGTGAACTGGCAAGAAGGATTCTTGTTAATCATTTTGGCTCCATTATTTCCAGTGATGAAATGCTAGAAGAAGATGAACTATATACGCTCATTGATGAAGATGAATTTGAATATTGTTTAGAACCGGCTATGACAATTGATGAATATCTGTATAGACAAAATCAGCTGTCTCATGTGCCTGTTAAATAGGTGGTGGTAAATTGTCAAAGATTATTACAGCTATTACTGAGTGGTTTAGGTCTCTGTTATGGAGCATTGCCGAAATATTTCTTTTTCTGCTGGATTCGTTATGGAAAATCGTTTTAAAGATCGGAACATTGAATATTGGTGGAAGTACAGTAACAACAAAATTCTTTACTGTAATGAGCATTTGTATGCTTCTGTTTATAGTTTTTAAACTGGTCAAGATTTACATAAAGTTTTTTATAGACAGTGACTATCGTGAAAGGATTAATCTTTCTAAAGTGCTGATTAGTCTCTCCATTGCTGTAACGCTTATTTCAGGATTGCCTTTAGGATATAAGATTATCTGCAATATTTCAAGTGAAGCAATAGAACATGTGAATTACTGGATACCTTCAGATTTTTTGCCAGATTATCAGAGTGCTGATGAAATCAATATGTCTGATGTCCTGATTCAATCGGGCAGGGTCAATCTGTCGAATCGTGAAGATGATATAGGAGAAGAAATAAAACTTGATGAAGAGTTCGATATCAATGCAACTTATGACAGATCTGATTATCTTGATGAATTTTTTAATAAACTTACAACTCTGGATGAAGAAAGTATGTCTTCTGAAAATGCACTTGATATGATGAACAGCATTGCTGGAATTGTTGGCCTGGGAAGCAAGACGTATAAATATTTTCCTACATGGTCTTCTATTATTCTGGAGATACTATTGTCGATTGTGGCTTTATATATTTTTGCATTGACAGCTATCCAAATAGCAATGAGATCTATAATCTGTTCGATGAAATATCTTTTGGCTCCGTATATGGTAGCTTCTATTATAGATCCTGAAGATAATAGCTTTGGAACATGGGTAAGAAGCATAGGTGGAGATCTGATAGCTAATTTCTGTCAGATTTATTTTACTTATTTTGTATTGATACTATGCAGTAATTCATCTATTCAGAGTGCTCTAGGAAATGACTGGGTAGGAATATTTTCCAAGATTGCTCTGTTTATCGGTGGATTATTAGCAGTTCAGGAAATACCTAATGTCATTAGTCAATTCTTTGGAAGTTCTGGACAAAGCATGATGGAGACAATGCGTGGAACCATGATGATGGGTTCTATGCTGTCCATGACTGGAAAGGGAGCACTTAAGGGAGGAATAATGGCAGCTGGTGCAGCCAGATCTGCAATAGATAAGGCAGGAAACATGAAGGAGTCATATCTTAAAGGCGGTGGTGGTGTTGAAGGTATGAAGAGGGCTGGCAAGGATTTTGCAAAAAGTATGAAGGATAAATTTGATGATTCAGTAGCAGGTCAAAATAAAAAGAATGATCATGCTTTTAATGATGAAGAAAGAAGTTCTTCTAAAGAAGGACATCAAGATGACCAGAAATACCAGTATAGTCAACCTCTTAATAATAAGAACAGCTTTAAACAGAATGAGAATAAAAAAACACCTTCTTCAGAATCTGATTCATATAAATCCGATGATAAGAAGCAAAGAAAAGACTATATAAACCCAGATTATCAAAAAGATGATGATTATGATATGTATTTAAATGCAGCCAGATATTATGGTATTGAAGATGCAGATAAGATGAGCAAAGATGAATTAAAAGAAGCTCTGTTACAAAAAGGATACAAATACAGTTCAATGAAAAATTATAAGAGTTCATTTAATAGTGATGCCTACAAAACCAATATGCAGAATGTTAAAAATAAAAAGAAAGGAAAGAAAGATAAATGACGTTTTACTGCCCCAGAGATTATAAAAATGGAAAATATTATTTCAACAAATATGATGCTACTGATCTTATTATCATGATTCCAATGATTGTTTTTGGTACATTTCTAAGCGTAATATCACTTTCATTTATGACACAAGGAAATTTTGTATTATCTATGCTAGGAGTAAGTTTTGGAATTTTAACAATAGGAGTAACACTGATACTTTTCATGCCATATAAGATATATCATAATATCTTCAATAGACTGTTGGTTGAAATTAATTTTCAATTAATGCAGAAGGATTATTTATGGTATGGATATGACTTTAATAACTATGAAGATATGTGATATAATATTTAAAATCTATATTTATATCAAGTATTTTAATTTACCGTAAATTAAAATATGCATATAGGTTGAAAGAAAAATATGAACAGGGAGTATTAATATGGAGTTTTCTGAAATTATGACTATCATATCTTCAATATTTGGTAGTGGAATTCTTAGCGTGGTTGTTTCACACATTTTATATAATAATAAATTGAATAAAGAAATTCATTATAAAGGGAAAGAAAAAATTGCCGAAATCATTTTAAAGGCTCTAACTGAATTTAGAGATTTAGAATTAATGATTGGCGTACAGGAATTATATGATGCAGAAAATGAGTTTAAAAATAAAGGGTATCATGTTAATGTGTTCGAAGGAGAAATTATATATCCAGCAATAATGAATGATTGGGAATCATTGACTGATTTTTTTAACAAAATACAAGAAATAAGAAGTAATTATGAAAAATATTTATCTTGTAGAGTAGCTCTAAATTTAGCGTTTATTGATAGATATATTCAAAAGCTGATGTTATTCGTTAAAGAACATGGAGATGAAGAAATGATGCATGTATGGGGATTAATATTTATAGTTGATTTGCAAAAATGGCAAAAAAGAATAGATAAAATATTGGTTAAAGAAATAAATGCACATTCCTATGAATTAGAATCACATGAAACGAAAAAATGGGCATTTCTTAGAAAAAAGGAATTTATTGGACAATATGAAGATACTATTCTTTATTTTTTGATAGAAAATAGGTGTACTCGAAAAAATAAGAAAAAACTACAAGATTTAAAAGACTGTTTGGTAAAAAGCAAAATTTTACAGGAAGATAAAGTAAGTAATTAAATATATAGAGCAATTTTTAGGAGTTATTTATTGTTTATACGTATTATGAAGAGGAATATGATAAAAAATATTGATAGGGATTAAATAAAAGTATAAAAATATCTAATATTATGAAATTAAAAATTGATATACTTAATTTTTAAGAATCATACTACTAATGTTTTATTTAAGATGAAAGCATTTTTATAAATAGCTATGACTTCAATAATAATAAGGAAATATGATATAATTTATACATAATTTTTTATTTGTGAAAATTTTTAGTATTGAGTCATCTTATAGTTTCGCTTACTATGCAAGTTTAAGAAAAATTATGATTTTGATGACAGGAGAAGAGAATTAATAAGTAGATTCATTTGGCAGTAATGTGAGGAGGTCATTAAATGCAAAGCCCAATCCATGAAGGATATGAATATCAGGATTATTTTACTGTTTCAATAATCCTACAACTGATACTTTACCAGACTGATGCTGAACTGATTATTGATCGTAAGGATTTCAGTGGTGATAAATTTGACGATTTAAAGGTGAAGACGCCTAATGGTAATACCGAATTTCAGATTAAATATTCTGATAATGAGAGCTCTCATAAATTTACTAAAGATGACTTTTCAAATGGCAATGGACATGATACTGCGTTATGCGACCTTTTCACTTCTTGGAAAATGAGAAAAGAATCCGAAAATGATAGCCAGATAAAGTTATGCCTTGCATGGAGCAGGCCGACTGATGATGATCCAATTGCAGACTTTTTGAAGCCTATTGAAGAACAAACTCTTCCTTTTTCGGTTCTTGCATATTCGTTTGATGGAGAGTTATTTTGGCCAGCAAAAAAATTACCACCAAAAACATGGAGAAAGTTTAATACCGTGATTAAGTCAGGAATTATTGATAGAGAAGATTTCTTATCTTTTTGTAATGAACTAACGATAATACTAGAAATGCCGAAAGCAAGTCTTGATTTGGAAAATCCAGGTGCACTAGAAAATGTAATTATTAGGCAAGTTGAGAAATTGGGGGTAGGAATATATCCAAATGATGCTCTCAATGTTGAAGATGTTATTTATAAACTTGTAACAGAAGTGAAGCATTCAAGAGCGATGGGAGATAAGCTTTTTACAAATATATTAGTTGGGCGACTTGGATTAATAATGGATTACGGAAAATTTGATCAAAGATTTCCAGTGGATTCAACGCATCAAATTATACTTTGTGATGAGATTGAAAGATTACACAGCGTGATTCGTGATTCAAAACGTGTTATCATTACTGGAAATCCTGGATCTGGAAAGTCCTGGCTTGTCGATGAATATATAGATAAACTTAAAAGCCAAGATAGTAAAGTTATACATTATAATTGTTTTCAGTCGTTACATGATTCAAATAGTCTTAATAGAATACGCATAGCTTCCTTATATGGAAATCTAGTTTCACAGATTATGGAGCAATGTCCAGAATTAGTTGTACATAAAAAGACAATCCTTGGTGCTGATAAAGCAGAGCTTGAAAATCTGCTATGTTTTATTGACGAAGAATACTATTTAATAGTAGATGGTCTTGATCATATATCCAGAGAATATGAGCTACATAAAGATTTTATTTCACGTTCTGAAACTGAAATTATTTCTGAACTGTTAGACATACATTTTCCTGATAACTGCTATGTAATAATATCATCACAGCCAATAGATGAAATGGAGAAATTTAAGAGCAGGAACTACACTGTATTTGAGATTGAGCCATGGGGAATTGAACAAACAAAATCTTTGATGGCGACTTTTCAGATTAACGATGATACTATTAAAGAAGATGATATTTCATCAATAAGTACATATTTGCTTAAGAAATCTCAAGGAAATGCGCTATATCTTAGTTATATCTTGCGTCAATTACGAAGCGTAGATGTAAATAAAGAATTAATAGATGAAATACCCGATTATGATATCAATTTATCTAAGTATTATTCCTATCTATATACAAAAGTTCGTAACAACCGCACGGTTAACGCACTTTGTGGAGCAGATTTCTATCTTAGTTTAAATGATTTAATGGAAATTACTGGAGATGGAGAATTTGTAGAACAAGATATATCAGTACTTCATCCATTATTGATAGAAAATATACTAAACGGTGGTTTTTCAATCTATCACGAAAGTTTCCGCCGATTTGTTTTAGCTTTATTAAAAGATAAAAATGTTGACTTAGAGAGAAATGTTTATGGTATTATTGCTGATTGGTTACAAAAAAAACCATTCTTTGAATTCGATAAGTCATTTTATTACCTTACTGAATTGTTGTATAAAATCAAGAGGGATAATGAAAATATTGAATTGATTGAGAAAAAATTTGTTCTTAAATCAGTCTCAGAGGGTTATTCTCGAGAACTTATAAGAAAGAACCTGAATTGTATAATTCGAAGCGCGGGCAGAGTTAAAAATTTAGTTGCGTTAGTAACGGCTGGTGAGTTGTTGGCAATGCTTGATGATATGAATGAATTTGAAAATACTGGAGAAGAATACTTCCAAGCAATATGTGATATAAAGGGTGCTTCTAAACTGAATCAGTTAATGCAGATTGATGGAAAACCGACTTTTGATATGAATACTGGTCGAATTGCGTGTTATATTTCTTCAAAGGCTGGTATTACACCTTGGTGGGAACTGTATTTAGATACAGAGATTAAACAGTATAACATTGAGGAGCTTAAATATTACTATAGATATTATCTTGATGAGCAGGGAGTTAGTATCATTCCTAAGCTTATGGAGGCAGTAGAAAAAGAAGAGCTTTCAATAAGAAATCAATGTATTGAGATTTTATATGGTGAGCTACTGGACTATATAGAGTTTGATGAAATTACTTCAATTGCAGAAGAGCAACAATTGATTCATTGGAAAAACTATCTTTCATATATCAAGATTGGATATTATCCACAAAGTGAAGTTTCCTTTGAGCTTGCAATCAAAAATTGGAAAAAAATTAAAAAATTAAGATTTCCAGGAGAAAAAGATATAAAAATTTTCAAAGAATTATTCTCACAAATATTTTATCTCGCTAAACAAGGAAATATGAAAGTTGCAGAGACAGTTTGTGCGGATTGTGAAAATATTAATTGGTTTTATAATTGGATAATTTATTCTGTCAAGATGGCAGAATTGTGTGCAAATACATCACAAATGGATTCAGAAACAATCTGTGAATTAGCGATTACTAATTTGGAGCTATTATTGCAGGATACGGAAGTTTTCAAGGGAGAACCACGTACTTGTGATTTGTTTTTTCTTCAGAATGAGTTAACAAGATCATATGAACGGGCGGTAGAACTGATTGTTCAAAATGGGACAGTAGAGGACTTGGAGAAAGCATTAAGTATTCTCGAACGACTTGATGATGAAACCGGAACAAGTATAGATCATAGCATGGGTGGTCCATTAACTGATGCTGAATTTTTTGGGTTAATATCTCGGTTTTTGACTATTGATAATTATGAAATCGTAAAACCATATTTATTAAGGACTCAAGAAAAAATAGAAAAAAATGAATCATATGATTCCATAGCTGCTGCAAGGCTACGCTTTGTTAGTCTTATTTCAAAATATAATCAGTCTGAGGCTTTAGAGTATTTTGATATCTGTACACGTTATCTTGTTGCATACGGATATCACAAGGATATTATTCTGTTTCAGGTTATGGATTCTTATAACATTTTTTTTGAAGCTGTTGCAGGAAATTCAGAAGAGGAACGTGATACAATAACAAAAATGACAATAGCTCTTTGGAGTCATACTGATGGAAGAGAAACAAATCACTTCTTAAACCGTTGGTTTGATAAATTGCTTAAGACAGAACCAAGGTATGCGCTTGCATTCTTGTCTGGTTTGCAAGTCAAGTTTGGAAAAAGCTGGGTTGTGGAGGAGATGTTACGTTCTGTTATAGAAAAGTATTGTAATGATTTGAGCTTTTTGGATATTGTAATTGGATTGATTGAGTCGCTTCCAAATGATACAAGTCCAAGAATAATTGACGCATCTACATCAGTATTTAGAATACTAGAGCAGATATACATAGGGGCAGACGATGGTGAAAGATTAATAATTAAATGCCGTATGAATGAACTTGTTGTAAATGTTGTTTCAAGGTTTAATATCCTTGATAGTACTTGGCCAGACAATGATTCGTGGAATGATGGAAGTATAAAAGAATTTTTATTAACAGTTGAGTCAGCAGGATTCGATGTTTCACAATATATAGAATATTTCCATATAAAGAATACCGACGATATAGAAAAGGAAGATGGTAAGAAAACAGTTAATGTTTTTGAAGACAATCAAACACATTTTGAAGCCTTAACTCTAGAAGATGCAAAGAAATGGTTTGAAACACATGATTTAATTGAGCGAGATGTACAAGATATTTGTGGATTCCTTAAAAATTATCAAAATGATAAAGATGCTTTATTTGAAATACTTAAATTTATTATTACTAAATTTGGTCAATGGAGCTATAGTCAAAAGCGTAAGGATATCATTATACAAATCATTGATAGTTTGGAACTGGACGATAATGAAATGTCAGAAATTCATATGTTGATATACCTTTATTCATATGAATGGGGAAGTTCATTAATTAATAAGGAGGAATTTCTCAATAGTATGCAACTAAATTCTGATGTAGCTCGTAACACATTTTATAGTGAATTACCTGAAGTTATTATTTCAAATTCAGGCAGAATTACAAAAGGTCTTTTAGATACGCTTTTTGCGTTTGGATATGATAATGATAGTATTATTACTATTTGGAAAAATGTATATGATATTATGAAACTTCGTTTTCCAAATCTTGATCAATATTCTCTTGATAATGTATTGGAAGAAACGGATGAGCTCTTAGGATTACGTAATTGTTTATTAATGCGGTTTATTGATGGAGGTAAGGAATCGTTTCTGGCAACTTATGCTTATTTGGCAAATGCTGCTGAAGAAGAGAAATATTTTGACTTCACAGAATCGATAGTATTTTGTCTAGAGCATTATGAACAATACAATCTTGTGACACAAATAGCAATCGCAGACTTAGTAAGTTGTTACGGGTATGATCTGAAAAATAAAAATATAAATCGAATTATAAATGCAATTAATGTTGTTTATCCAACTGGAAATTTGCTTTTAGATGTCATATTTTCTGAATTTACAGTTTATAAGAAATATCTTTTAATGTGTTCGGATAAACATGAACCTGATTATATGAAACTGGAAGATATTAAATTTTACTTGTCAGAACAACTATATGATCTTGGTAAGGAAGAGGTTCGAGAAGTAATGGATGAATATGCAGAGAATTCACTATATCAGGATTCAATTATGTGGGTGCTTTATACTTGTAATATCAATTATGCAGAAATCTATAAAAAATTACATGGATCACAGACACTAAACAACAAAATGCGAGATTATGTTGGAAGGGGAAGTAAGATTTCTGAAAAAAATACTGTGTATAAATCATATGTGATTCAATATGCGCTTCATGCGATCATTGAAAAAGCTTTTTTTGAAAGAAAACCTGAGTTGCTTCCACTGACTTTGCTTCGATTGGTGCCTGACTATCAAGGAATGTATAGATTATTTAAATGTCGCAATATACAACCTAAAAATCGTCTGTATGATAAGAATAATTCCTGTGAGACTTTTCTCATCAATAATGAAGGTGAATACATTTTGATTGGACGCTCTGAGATAAAAAAACACATTGATTATCATCAGATGTCTTTGGTATATGCATATCAAGGGATTGTCGTAGGTGCTGGTGATGAATATCAAATTCCATTCCGACAATATTTATCCAAGGCAGTTGAAGAGGGAGAAACTTATATGCTTACAGATAATCCGGAGTCATTGATTGATTTATTTAGAGCACTAGATCAAGAATTAGAAGATGAAGATTATCTATGGCCTGGAACATTAGTTTCTAAACTGCTTGACGTTAATATTGAATTTGATTTTTTGAATAGAAGATATATTGCAACCAATCAGGAAAACGATATTGTCTTTATTATAAAAAAATGGTCCTCGAGTTATAAGGGAGATATCGATTATCTTGGGAATGCTATTCCATTATATAGTGGTACTGAATTGTATATAAAAAAGGAGTATATTGAAGTGTTAGAACAACGATTTGGGACACTGATGATGAAAACTTATGTACAATCATATTCGCAAACTTTTTGATTTAATGAGAAAAAATGAGAACTATGTCATGATACTTATAGATGTGATTATTTTGGAAAGAAACTGCTATAAGTTCTAGACAGAGACAGTTGAATATAATATTAAAATTAATTGTTTTACTTGTTCTTTTGCTTGCTATAATAACTATTGTTGCAAGGAATAATTACTTTGAAAAAGGAAAATAGTTTTGTACTATAAATGTTGCTTTATAAATTTTATACCCAAATTATGTTTACTCATAAAATATTATCAGCTTCTTTTATGTTTAAGTTTGAATTCTGATATCGGAATTCAAACTGTTTAATACACTTAGATTTATAGATATTTACTTTGAGTAAATATTTTAATATTACACCTGAATATTTACAAACAAATAACATAGAAAGAAAAACTATACTAGATAAGAACCAATGAGAAAATAGTATTGAGTTTCAAAAAATAAAATTGAAAGTCATTGAGGAAAAGTAATAATATGAAATTAATGAAGCTGAAAAAGGTATCTTTCTTATTGAGGTAAAATCATCGTTCCTTTTATAACGATACTGGCTGTATTGATATATTATTATTTCTATTGTTAAAAAATATTTTATAATACATTTTTATTTGTAATTTTGAAAGCAATTCTTAGGAGTTGCTTTTTTTTATTTGTAAAGATTATTGATGAAAGGAGATCTAATGAACAAGGAAAAAAGATTAATGAAAGAAAAAAAGAAGAAAGAAAAGAAAATCAAAAAACAGAATCAGAAACGTACTAAGAAGTTAAAAAGTATCCTAGACTGGATGGATATCCAGTTTATTGATGAATATGGAATTTATTTACAAAAGGGAAATAAGGAAATGGTTGCTAGAGGTCTGGTATTATCATCAAATAATATCTTCCTAAAAGACAGTTATGAAAAAGCTAAAGATGTTTATGCACTGTCATCGGCTCTGGACAGATTAAAAGGAGTTACCTATTTTAAATTTGTCAAAACACCGATCAAACTTAGCAGTAATATCAATCGCTTAAGCGAAGAACTTGCAACAGAAAGAGTTACGGGGAGAAGAAAACTGATCAAACAGCAGATAGATAAGATGGAATGGGCTATGGAACAGTTTAAGGAACTTTCATTTTATGTTATGGTACAGGATCGACCTGAAGTCATAGACAAAAGATTATATACATTGAAACAGGAAATGAATTTTTCAGGACTTTCTCCACAGCTTATGGGAATTACTGATTATGAGGCAGTTATTTCCCAGCAGTTTGAAAATGAAACAGTTAATGAATATATGTACAGCACTTTAGTGGTTGATCAGGAGGTGTATCAGGATGCAATTGACCAAAGCAAAAAAAGCCAGGCGAACGACTATCGCACCTAAAGGAATGCTGGAAAGAAATAACTATTATATACTGGGTGATACGTATGTAAGAGTGCTAACAGTAACGGCACTGCCTAATGAATTTGGTGAAGGATTTCTTGCTCAGTTTATCAACGATTCCAGATTTCATATTGATTTTTCTACAAAAATCATGAACGAAGATGTTTCATCATTTCTTCAAAAAGAAATCAATGAACTGGAAACAAAGATTGACAAGTGTGATAATGATATCAATAGAGAAATTCTGATCAAACGTTATCGCTCCTATCAGGATTCGTTAAAGCAGATGGTTGCCAGTAATTCTAGAACCATCAATACAGTTATCAATTTATATATACATGCAAAGACTTTTCATGATCTTGAGGAACATACAAAAGAATTAAAAGAGTTTTTTTATTCAACAGGACTATCTATCAGACTGGATACTCTGCCTCGATTACAGGTAGGTGCTATGCAGAAGAATAGTCCTTTATTTATTGGTAACACTCTCAATCGATATAGTGATTACCATATTGGACTGATGATGCCTTCTTTATCTGTGGCAGGTTTATGGCCATTTATTTTTGATTCAATGGATGATAAATATGGATCATTTATAGGAGTAGAAGCCAATACAGGTGGCAAGATAGTATTTGATCAGTTTGCATATCTCAATGATAAGGAAGCCAGATATCAGGGAAGAACAGCAGGCAATATGATCATAGTCGGTAGAACCGGTATGGGGAAAACGACGATCATTAATCTGCTTGTAAACTCACATATCATTAATAGAAGAAAGGTTATCTGGTGCGATCCGGAGAATAAGAATAAAAAGGTAACTCATGATCTGGGTGGTAACTATATTGAATTTGGTGTTGATCAGAATATCATCAATATCTTTGATCTTAAGCCAGTAACGACTGATGATGAAGACAGAGAAGATGATACTGTCATGTATGATACATCAACAGCTATCAGCAATGTAGTTGAAGACTTAAGTATTACATTAAAACTTTTATGGCCAAACATTACTGAAAATGAAATTGATATGTTAAATGAGATTACTATAAAGACTTATCGAGGTGCAGGCATTGATGGCAGTGAAAGTTTTAAATACTATCACTCAGAGGATTATCCAACCTTTACTGACTTTTCAGCAACTATTGATGAATTGTTAGAAGAATACAGTAAAGATCTGTCCTTATATAAAAGGGAATATGAAGCTTTAAAGAATCTGCAAATGAAAATGAGAAGTATTGTAGGTACTCCTGATATTCCCGGACATTATGCAAGATATTTTAATGGAAAGACCAATATCGACTTGCAGGCTCTTGATGATATTGGTCTTTTATCGTTTGGTATGAAACATATGGCTTCAACTCCAATAGGAGTTAGAAATGCTTTGCTTAGACTGGTTTTTAATTATGCATGGTCTAAATGTCTATCAACGAATGAAGAAACGGTTTTTGTTTCTGATGAGGATCATCAGTTTATTTCTATTGAAGAGATTGCATCAATCAAGGCTCAGTTTCAAAGACGAGCCAGAAAGTATAATACAGTAACGATTTCCGGTACCCAGCAGGTTCGAGATTACTGTGATGAAAAGATACTGACCTATGGCAGAGCAATCTTTGAAAACAGTACCTATCAGATGTATTTTCATATGTATAAAAGCAGTGTCAGTGACTTATCTCAGTTGATCATGCTGACTGATCAGGAAAAAGAACAGCTTGTCAATCTGCCACCATATACATGTCTGACAGAAGTTGGAAACAGGAAGATTCCTATCAGGGTACTATTGACTGATGATGAAGACAGATTAATAGGAAAATAAATGAACCAGTTAAAGAAATTAGCGAAAAAGCAGGCAAGAAAGGTTGGTATGACTCTTCTTGTTTTTATTTTGCTGATAGGAGCTTTGGCTACACCATTTGTAGCACTTAATGAATATCTGGAACATCCGATTTCTATAACTTTTGATATTTTATTTGGTGGAAATATCAAAATAGAACTTAGTGAAAATATTAATGCCAGAGTTCTTAAATATAAATCAGAAATAGAAAAGTGGACAGCTAAAAGTCAAAACGGATATATAGATGTCAGTGACTATGAAAATGTACTGCTTGCTATCATGATGACAGAAAGTGGTGGCAATGGCAATGATCCTATGCAGGCCAGTGAATGTGGCAAGAATACCAGATATCCTAGAAAGCCTAACGGAATCACTGATCCATCATATTCTATAGAATGTGGTGTAAAGAACTTTGCTGATGGACTTTTGCAGGCTACCAGTAAAGGGCTAACCGATACAAATGCCTTGTTTGCAGCTATTGATGGCTACAATAAAGGTCTAGGTATCATTGGGATACATGCCAGTAAGCAAGCTTATTTATTTGAGACAAGCTGTCAGTACTGTTATGAACATAGATTCAGCAGTCAAAAAAAATCTTATTCGACAGCAGCTTCTTTGAAGAAACAATTTGATTTAAAAGAAAACAAGTATTGGGATGGTGGCAACTGGAGATGGAATTATGGAAATATGTTTTATGTTTATAATGTTCTAAGTTATCTGCATATTTCTGAAGCTATTCAGGATGATGGAACATCTGGAAATAAGATTGCATTAAAAGCTCAGGAAAAGCTCGGATGTCGTTACTGGTGGGGCAAAAGTGGACCTGATTATTTTGACTGTTCCGGTCTGATTTACTGGTGTCATAAGGAAGCTGGTATCAGTATTTCAAGAAGCAGTGCTGAAGGGTATTCTCATCAGGGCATAGAAATAGCATATAGTGAATTGAAGGCTGGAGATATCGTTACATTTGACTGGGATGGAGACAGAAAGGCTGATCATGCAGGAATATTTATGGGTAATGATTATATGATTCATGCTCATGGAAATTCAAGTATCAAAGGAAATTCTTCGAAGTATGTTGTGGAAAAGAAAAATATAGCTTCAGGCTATTATCGAAAACATATATTAAGCTGTAGAAGATTATATTAAAGACGAGGAGGAAATGAAAAATGGAGAATATTAACGAATATTATGAAGTTGAAGATTATAAGAACAATGAAAAAATATCTTATAGATATATTTATGAAATCATAAAAGAGTACTTGGAGGTAGAGTAATGTCAAGATCATTAGAAGAAACATTGATTGCTTTTTCTGAAAAATATGAAGGGAACTTTGAAAAGATTTTGAAGGCTGTTGTTTATAAGGAAAGATTAACAGACAAAGAAATTGATAAACTGAATGATAAAGTTGATGAAAAATATGTAACTGTCATGTCTGAAGATTATCCTGAAGTTTTGAAAGGGACAAACTGTCCACCGATTGTCATGTTTTATGAAGGTAATATGGATCTGTTAAAGGGAGAAGTTTATCAACTTATGAGTCCTTTTGATATAACTAAGAGACTTTTCTTCAAAATGGAAAGTATCAATGATGGAATGGATTATTTTATTGGATGTGAAAACAGTCAAGATCTTGTAAAACTAGTAGACTTTTTCATTGACCAGCATCCAAAAATGAATTTCAAGAATTATCGAGATGGTGATGCCTTATGTGCATAAATAATTTAGATGTTTATTCATTTGAAGATGATCCTAATGACAATGATGAAAGTGAAATGAATGTTTATACATTAGAGGACCTTCTGGATGAAACAGAATAAGGCAAGAGAAGAGATTGTCAAGCTGTTTGTCGATTGTCTTTATAAGGAAGATATTCCCTGGCATAGAGGATTCATGCCATCTAGAACATCTTATAATCCTGTAACAAAGACCGTCTATAAAAACAGCAATAGATTCATATTGTATTTAAATGAGTATTTGCATCATTACGATGATCCTAGATGGATGACTTTTAAGCAGGCTTTAGAAGCTGGCTATCATATCAGAAAAGGTGAAAAAGGTGTACCAATAGAATACTGGAGCATCTATGATAAAAAAGAAAGGAAGAAGCTGTCTTTTCAGGAAGTTCATGAGCTTTTAGAAAAACATCCAGAACGCAAGGATGATATCAGATACATAAGTCGTGTTTATTATGTCTTTAATGCAAGACAGATGGATGGAATAGAACCCTATAAAGAAAAAATGGTGAAAGACAGAGATGAAATTGATGAACATTTTTCTTTACCATATCAGCTTTTACATACATTTGGTGATGCAACGCATCTGGATATACATGAAGATATGAAAGTGAATACACCATATTACAGTTTAGATAAAGATAAGGTTGTCATACCGGAGCATCATCGTTATAAATTATCTGATGCATTTTTTAGTGATGCTTTTCATGAAGTATCACATGCTACTGCACATGCAATGAGACTGAATAGGGAAATAAGCAATTTTTACAGTAATCCTGAAAAGTATGCTATCGAAGAACTGAGAGCCGAAATCGGCTCTTCTTTTGTCTGTAATGATTTAGGAATCGTACCACACCCAAATGATGATTATTTAAAAAACAGTCAGGCATATATCCAAAGCTGGCTGAAAGCCATAGAAGAAAAACCAAATACTTTATTTGCTGCTATCAAGGATGCTGAAAAGATATGTGATTATATCCTGGATAAAGGAGAGTATCAAAGATTAAAGGAAATTCAGATCATTGTTAATGAAGCTATTGATAATGAAAATTATCAGCCTGATAGAATAGACAAAAAGGATCTGAGATTGCTTCTAGGAAGAGAATATGAAGAAGTTACCAGCAGTCAATTAACATCATTTATAGATGACTGGAGCAATGGCAAGAAAGTTGATAATCAAATCTACTATGCATTTGATCAGGATAAAGTCATCTGCGCTGATAATACAACCGGTGACATGTTTGTAGAAGAATTTAATAAGGAGGACTATATGCTGGCGTATCTGTGGATGGTGCAGGGTATGTCCATTGATGAAGTCATGAGTCTTAAGTTTCAGGAAACAAAAGAAATAGATATTGTAAAGTAGGTGATGAATATAGGCAAACTAAATTATAATCGAGTGAATTACAGAATAGAAGTAGGAACAGAATCTTTTGGATGGGTCATGATCAAAGAGTATCCGTATTTTAATCTTTGGGAAAAGATGACGAAATTGGGAGCAAAGATCAAGACATCTTTTTATAAAAATGAAGTCCCTAACCAGTATGCAACGTATACATTGGACTGATGATGTCCGACACTATGTTTTGAAAATGTATACTTTATTTTTATGTGTAATGTCAATAAAACTCAACGTTGTTGAGTTGTTCATATAGAAAATGTATACGGTGGATTTATAAACCGCCGGACATTTTCTCTTATCCTGCTAAAAAAGAGGTGAGTATACAGATTGGTTAAAGAAACAAATATAACGATCAGATGTAGTGAAGAAACTAAAACTTTATTTAATACTATTGCAAAAGAAAATCCTCAGTTTTCTAAAGGGGATCTTTTTGAATTGATGATCAAAGCATATATCACATTGCAGGAAATCAATAGACAGATAACTGGTACTAATGACTTAATTAAAGAAAATATTAAAGGCATCAAAGAAACAAAAGCAAAACTAAATGAAGTTTTAAACTTCATAAATATGAAAAACATTGATCATTAACACGGTAAAATTACCGTGTAATTAAGGAGATGGTAGTATTACAGTTAAAAGGAGTTATCGGGTAAGTTATGATTTTGATCAAAAATTACAGTATCTTCAGAATTATTTTGATAAAGAACTTGATCTCCAATATACACAAAGTGAGATCCTGGATCAGATGATGGAATTATATATAGCCAGAGTCATGATGAACGCAAATATTATATCGGAATTATTTAAAGAAACTATGGATGCCACGTTACAGCAGCTTCTTATCAGCAATGCTGAAATGTTAAATGTTTTACATGAGGATCTGGAAAAACTGAAACCAAAGTGATGATAAAAAAGTGATTAATAGTTAAATATATATAAATTGACTATATAGCATAATATGGTTATAATATATATAGAATAATACTATATAAGGAGTGGTAGTTATGATTATTAGACCATCTGCAACAATTCGACAGAATTACAACGAGATCTCAGAAATGTGTAAGAAGACAAAAGAACCTGTTTTCCTTACAAAAAATGGAGAAGGCGATTTAGTAGTTATGGATATTGAGACATTTAATCGCAGAGAAAAGATGTTGAAGCTTCGTGAAGAACTTTTAGCAGTTGAAGAAGATAGAATGAATGGTAGTCAAGGATATTCTGTTAGTGAAGTTGTTCAAATGATGAATAATGTTATTGATGAGGCAAATGGTGATGGAGAATAGTTATAAGGTCATCATTTCTCAGAAAGCATCGCAAATGCTAGTTTCTCATGTTGCATATTTAGCACAAGTGAACCCTGGTGCTGCTAAACATTTAGCAACTGAATTTGAAAAAAAAGCAAATTCATTAAGTTTTATGCCTTTAAGATGTCCTTGGCTTTCAGGTGATTACATCCCTGGTCATAAATATCGTTATCTGTTATTTGAAAAAAGATATATGTTGATTTATCAGATTATTGACGATATTGTTTATGTTGATTATGTCATTGATACTCGACAGGATTATGAGTGGCTGATTCGATAGTACATGGCATTTATTCTTTAAATGAAATGTATAAACTCATTGTAGGATACTTTTGGAATTTCTATAACAAATATAGGAATTCTTTTTTTATGGTATATTCTGATAACTAAAGTATTAGATGAAGATAGTTTAATCTAGAAAGAGGTGAACTTCAACACGGTAATTTTACCGTGTTTTATTATGAAGATAACAAAGATAAGATTTTTTGAATATGGAAAACCACCACCTAATAATTCCAGATATAAAGGTAAGATAACAAATGATACAGTTGGTGGTTATTTTGATTATACAGGCAGAGATGAAGCTAAAGATGCTGATAAAACTGTTGAAAAGCAGGAAGATGGATATTTAGGTTATACAGGGAGTCATACAATTGGTACATACAGCTCTATGGGAGTTTTAAATACAAAAGAGGATCGTAGTCAATTTAAAAAGGAAATTAACAGATATTTTCATAAAAACGGCAATCTATGCTGGGATTATGTCATATCCTTAGAAAATGATGATGAAGCACATCTGCTTGAACTGGAGACAGGAGAACAGTGGGCGGCTGTTATGAAAGAAGTATTACCAAAGCTTTTTAAGCAGTATGATCTTGATTATCATAATGTATTATGGTGGTTTGATGTTCATCGTAATACTGAACATCCTCATATCCATCTTGCATTTATGGAGAAGAAACAGACCAGAACCAGAGGTAAATTATCACAGAGAAAAATGAAGAATGTGAAGCAGATTATCTATACATCATTAGCTGCCAGAAAAAGATTAAAAGAAAGAACTGGATATGATCATAAAGAATATTTTAAGAATAAAGATATCGCATTCAAGGAATTGATGACATCTATCAAAAATGTTGATTTAAGTCAAAATATGAAATTGAAAGATCTATATAAAGTATTACCTAAGACAGGAAGGCTTCAATATAATTCAATAAATATGAAAGAATATCGGTCTGTTATTAAATCAATCATTGATGATCTTATCAACAGTGATGAAATATTAAGGCAACAATTTCATCAGTATACGAAAAAATTAGATATACTTCAGGAAGTTATGGAAGAACAGGGTGGAGACATAAGCAGTATCAAAGAAGCAGAGCTAAATAGATTTTACGAACGAGTAGGGAATTATATTTTACAGAATTATAAAAAAAGCGAATATACTTATAATCAGACAGATAGTAAAAAATTCAGTACATCTTCAAAGAAAAGAAATTATCATACCAGAAAATATTTATCTGAAATAAGAATTAAATCATATATTTTCGAAGTAGCTAGTGAACAGCAAAGAGAAATAGATAAAGCTATTGAAGAATACAATAAGAGAATGGAAAGTCAACTGTTGGTAGAATAAATTATTGGATTCATGAAGATATCATTTTAGATGTTACAATGGTATTTTACCCGGTAAATTTACCGGATAGAGAGGAGAGTGTGATGAAAAAGAAAATTATATGGTCATGGGTGTTTAACATAATCATAGTTTATTTTTTAGGAATGCAGCTAACATACTACATTAGTGGTCATACAGGAATAACCATTGATCCACGTTATCTGTTTTATAGTGTCTCTTATTTTATTGGATTGACATTGTTTACTTTTATTGTACCTGCTTATTTTATGTTGAATGAAATATTCAGTAGGGATAGAAGCAATCAGAATAATTATTCGTCACTTACAGACGACACGTATTATAAGAAGAGTCTTCCGGTTCTATACTTTGATAAACATTGTCAATTGACGGAGTCACAACTAGATAATAAAAGAAATGTATTAAGACAGTGGTTATATATAAACAAAAATGAATCGATAAAATCAGTTCATGTAAAAAGTGGACTGATTTTTATGTCTTATAAAAATCATGTTTATGTAGATGATAGCGACTCACATAGCCTGATCATCGGATCATCAGGATCAGGAAAATCTTTCAGTTTTATATTGCCGATGCTTTGTCTGATGGCCATGACAGGAGAGTCGGGATTGACTGTAGATATTAAAGGAGAATTATCAGCAAAGACAGCAGAACTGTTTAAATCAAAAGGATATGATGTTTATTTTATTGACTTCATTGATCCTGAAAATAGTGACTGCTGGAATCCTTTATATCTAGGAGCTAAGGAATATACTGAACAGTTAAAAATTAAAAATGAACAAAATAATCAGTATATGACTTTGAAGGAAAGTATCCAAAAGGAATATGAGATTATTTATGGAAACGATGCTCAGATAGATTATGAATCATATTTTGGATTCAATGATGCAGGTGATTATATTTATGATAAGGAAAAAAACAGATTTAGAACATCAGCAAATTTTTCATTGGCGCAAGAGTATTTTAGAGATGCTGTTGAAGCTATTACATCTGGAAAAAAGGAATCACGAGAAGATAGTTTCTGGAACGAGGAAGCTGGAAGGGTTCTGGAAGGATATATTCATCTCTTGGCTGAAAGTGGAAATATTGATGTCATTAATATTCCAGCCGTTTCAAGAATCATTTTAGAAGGTGATGAAATAAAAAAGAAAAGTACCAGAGGCAATACAACATGGCTGCAGTATTATTTAGAAAAATTCAAGAGCAGCGAGGATCTAAGCAAAGAAAAACTGATGTCATATGTTGATTCAGCGGAACAGACAAGAAAATCATCACGCAATGTTTTGACCAAACATCTAAACAGTATCATCACTAATGATGCCATCAAGAATATGCTGTCTCAAAATGATATCGATCTTGAGAATGTTGGAAAAAGAAAGACTATGATCTATCTGAAAGTTCATGATGAAAAGCAGACATATTATCCACTTGTAACATTGTTTATCAAACAGTTATGGCAGTGTCTTGTAAAAACAGCCAGATCATCACCGGATTTACGATTGCCGATACCATTCCATATCATGTTTGATGAAATGGGACAGTTTCCTGCTTTTGATGAAATCACTAATGTATTTACTGCTGGTCGATCACGAGGAGTAAGACTTACTGCCGTAGTACAGGGATATGATCAGCTTGATAATGCATACGGTAAAAATACCGCCAAGACAATCAAAAATAATGCCAAGAATACGGTTTATCTATTAAGCGGTGATTATGAAACACTGGATGAATTATCGAAGCGATGTGGATCGCATTTTGTTTACAGGAATGGAAGAAAGGAACTGGAACGCGTGATTACTCCAGATCGATTACAGAATTTTCAGTTTGGTGAAGCCTTGATCATCAGACAGCGTGAGCAGGCTTTTATAACAAAGGTGATACCTTTTGATCAGTATGTTTTTTATCCGTCATTAAAGGATTATCAGCTTAGAGACATTCCTAAAAAAGAACCAAGATATTTCAGCATAAAAGATGATATAAAGGAGAAAGAAGAAAATGGATGATAACAAAATAACGATATTTTTAAATAACAGAGGTATTGATCCGTCAGTACCTCTTTTAAATTTGAATGAAGAGATTCTAGAAGAACTGAAACAACGAGATATCTATCGAGCAACCAACTATAATCTTGCTCGTATTCATTATTCTGTCAAAGGTCAGAAAAAGGAACTGATCATGAAAAACTGTATTCTAGAAAATATGAATTTTAGCC
>Ga0129317_1000664_pt1 | contig 32753 bp, 25 predicted proteins | sample Cm1ome_FD_94430 | JGI IMG/M metagenome (GOLD analysis project Ga0129317, IMG submission 94430) | Eastern black-and-white colobus group fecal microbial communities from Wisconsin, USA - Cm1105 metagenome | ecosystem: Host-associated > Mammals > Digestive system > Large intestine > Fecal | place... | reverse complement strand
CGTCGATATAGCGGCATTTTAAGAGCATATCGGAAGATTTCTGTGCATCCGTGGTAGAAAGGCCAGCCACATTTCTCATTTTTGTATAGAGGAACAGGTTTTTGAACGCGTGTGCCTCGTCCACATAGATACGATCTACGCCCAGTTCTTCAAAGGTCACAACATCGTCCTTGCGTCCTGATTCCATCAGCTTTTTCAGCTTGGTCTCCAGACCTTTCTTCGTGCGTTCCATGCTCTTGATGGTGAAACGCTCCGCACGGCTGCTTTTCAGTTCCTCAATACCCTCTGTGATTTCTTCAATCTGTTCTCTGAGCAGGCGCTCCTGACGTTCCACAGAAACCGGAATACGCTCAAACTGACTGTGACCGATAATGATCGCATCGTAATCACCAGTAGCGATACGGGCGCAGAACTTCTTGCGGTTCTTCGGCTCAAAGTCCTTCTTCGTTGCCGCCAGGATATTCGCAGAGGGATACAAACGCAAAAACTCCGACGCCCACTGTTCCGTCAAATGATTAGGAACCACAAACATGGGCTTATGGCACAGACCCAGCCGCTTGGATTCCATAGCCGCTGCAACCATTTCAAAGGTCTTGCCTGCACCAACCTCATGTGCCAGCAGCGTATTGCCGCCATAGAGGATGTGCGCCACAGCATTCAGCTGATGTTCCCGCAAGTGAATTTCCGGGTTCATGCCAGAGAAGGAGATGTGATGTCCATCGTATTCACGCGGGCGGTTTGAATTGAACAGTTCGTTGTAACGAGTCACCAGTTCCTGCCGCCTGTCCGGGTCTTTCCAAATCCATTCCGAAAAAGCATCCTTGATGGCCTGTTGTTTCTGCTGAGCAAGCATTGTTTCTTTGGAATTGAGAACACGCTTTTCCTTGCCGTCTGCATCCGTCTTTGTGTCGTAAATGCGCACATCCCGCAGGTTCAGGGTGTCCTCCAGAATACGGTAAGCGTTGGCACGGTCTGTGCCATAGGTCATGTAGGCGTTTACATCGCTGTAAGAAGGTGATGACTTCCCGCTGATATTCCATTCTGCTGTAAACGGCGTGTAATGCACCTGAATGTTCCGACGCATATAGAACGGAGGGTCAAAGGTTTCTTCCATAAACTGCTGGATGTACCGCTGGTCAATCCAGGTTGCACCCAGGCGTACTTCAATCTCCGAAGCATCCAGATCTTTCGGCTGGGAAGAACGAAGCGCTTCCACATTAGACAGGAATGCGGAGTCTGCCTGTGCAGCCCGTTCCGCTTCCCGCAGCTTCTGACGCACATTGCCGGAGAGATATTCATCCGCCGTCTGCCATTCTTCTTTTACCGGGTCTTTGAATATAACGCCCTGAAGCCCGGAAATCAGTGTTTCCCCGTCCATACCGGTCAGGTCGCTCATGTAATCCAGATCGACACGGGCCTTTTCGGAGATAGACAGTGCCAGTGCTTCGGATGGCGTGTCCACGCTGGTTACAACCTCATGGGGCTTGATGGTGCGCTTTGTAAAAATATCTGCTTTGCTCTTGAGCTGTTTTTCTTCATCCAGTTCTTCCAGTGTACACAGCAGGTAGTAAGAGCTATCGTCCTGAAAGGCCAGTGCATTGGCTCGGCTGTTAATAAGGCCATACTTGCCTGTGAAATCATCATACTGGCGATTCAGTTCCGCCTGTGCCTGCCTGATCTGTTCATCCGACGCCATGACATCCATCTGCAAGTCAATGAGTGACCTCAGACAATCTCGCAGTCCTACCATGCCTTTCACGCGCTCAGTTGCCGTGGCATTCAGCGCCGGTTTGCTCATCAGGCTGTTCTGACGATAATAAACCTCTCCATCCACCACTGTGTAGCTGTAATTGCGCACATTGGGGTCTGCCGGAATCGTATCCGTCATAACTTCATCATCACCCAAATCAGGAAGTTCTGCCGCCTGATAAGTGCCGCGAATGTATTTCACCGCATCGTGAAGCTGATCGGCAAGTTCCAGTCCCTCAATCGGCTCAACCGTGAAGTCCTGCCTGCCATACTGCGTACTTTCAGAAGTCTGCCGCCCCAGAATCATCTCCGGATGTGCAACAAAATAGCTATTGATAGCAAATCCATCCTCATTCTGTCCGAGATGTACCCAGTCCGGTTCAATCTCCACAGGACGGTCACGTTTTTGCAGGAAGATGATGTCAGATACCACTTCCGTACCGGCGTTTGCCTTGAACGCATTGTTGGGCAGACGGATCGCTCCGAGTAATTCAGCCCTCTGTGCGATATACTTCCGCACTTCGGGAGACTGCTTATCCATCGTGTAGCGTGAAGTGACAAAAGCCACCACGCCGCCCGGACGCACCTGGTCGAGAGCTTTTGCAAAAAAGTAATCGTGAATCGAAAAACCGAGCTTGTTATAAGCCCGGTCATTGACCTGATACTGTCCAAACGGCACATTGCCGATGGCTACGTCATAAAAATCCCTGCGGTCAGTCGTCTCAAAACCGGCCACCGTAACATCCGCCTTTGGATAGAGTTGCTTTGCAATCCGCCCGGTAATAGAATCCAGCTCCACACCATACAGACGGCTGTTCTGCATTTTCTCCGGCAGACAACCAAAAAAGTTGCCCACGCCCATACTGGGTTCCAGAATGTTTCCAGTCTCAAATCCCATCCTCTCCAGCGCCTCATACATGGCATGAATAACAGTCGGACTGGTATAATGGGCATTCAGCGTAGATGCTCTTGCCGCATCGTATTCTTCCGGTGTAAGCAGTTCCTTCAATTCTGCGTATTCAGTTTTCCAGTTTTCCTTGTCCGGGTCAAAAGCGTCTGCAAGACCGCCCCAGCCAACATATCGTGAAAGAACCTCCTGCTGTTCCGGGCTGGCCTGCAAACCGCCTTCTTCCAGAGATTTCAGCAGCCTGATCGCATTGACGTTCGCCTGATACTTTGTTTTTGCACCACCATATCCCAGCTCATTATCTATGATGTGGAAATTCTGTGCGTTTTTGCGGAGATTTGATTTATACTCCTCATACATGGCTGTTTCAGCTGCTTCTCTGTTCGGGAAATCTTTCCACTCGCCGCCTACCTGCACAGAGATCGGCTGTGCGTCAATCACATCATCTATACTGACTTCCGGAGATATTTCCGTTTCAGGCGGCGTATGCTCCGGCTCTGTATGCAGCCGTTCCACAACAATATCATAGGGGAGACCCGTCTTTTCGCCCGGATAAACCGCTTCCGTTTCCGCAGTCATTTGCGGCTGTCCCGACCAGCCCTCATTCAAGCGGTTCGCATATGCCTGTGCTTCCGCTTCTGTCTGGAAGGTACGGTAAGCGCCATCTTCGCTGTAATACTGTCCGTTTGCACCGGGATATACCGCATGATCACGAATGATAAACGGATCTTCAAAGGCATCCGAAGTCTGTTCCACTGTATAGCGCACCGGGTCATCCGGCAGTGCATCCAGCATATCCTGCACATCCTGATAGTGTTCGGAAGAAAAGCTGATGGTGCGGCTATTGTATCCGGCATTCGCCACAAGATAGTCGATGTCGGCAGCATCCAGCTGCGGTCGCAGGAGAGTAAGCTCGGCCTCTGTTACCTCTGCTTCCAGGTTGACTCGCGGAACCGTCACCTGCTCCGGGTAGAGAACGCTTCGTACACGTTCCACCGATTCGTTTCGAAAGATAGGAAAACCAGTGCTGCTCTGGAAGGTAATGTCCCGCAGAGAAGCTGTGCTGCCATGAATTTCATCCACTACAAAGCGTCTGCCATCCATGGTAAGCTCAACGCCTATCAGGTCGTTATCGCTCTGAATTTGGGATACAGACTCCATTTCCGGAACTGTTTCTGCTTGCGGTGATACTTTATCCGTCTCTATCGGTTTTTCTACAGTTTCATCGTTCCGGGCTTCAAATTTGGAGCGTTCGATATACTCCCATTCAGCAGCTTCCTGCTGGGCAACCTTTTCCCGAAGTTCCTTCAGGTAATCTTCAGCAACCCATTCCGAATCAAAGTCAGCAGTCACACCGTCCTCGTCCACATACAGTTCGTCCCGGATATCATCCCAGATGCCATAGCCCTCGTCCGTTTCGATCACCGCGAATCGTTCATAAGGCGTAACCTCGCTTTGTGCGGCAATCTGTTCCGCCTGTGCCAGCATATGATCCGTTTCAGTAAAGAACCGTCCGTCATTTACAAGAATTCCAAGCTGACGCTGGACTCTTGCCCAGGGAATGTCTACGGAACCATGATCGGTAACAACCGGAAATGTATCTGCGCCGCCAAAGGCTTCTTTCAGCCACTGAGCCGTTCCGCGCTCCCTGCCATGAACAGCCATATAATCCTGAACACGGGATTTGCTTTCAAAACTGCCATTCCACCGAATCAGCGCCCTGTCAATTTCTTCGGATGTGACAGGCCGCTGAATAGCCGCGTTTTCCGGCTTCTGTTCCGGCATATCCGCTTTTTCTGTCGGAGGTGCTTCAACCGTCGGTGCATCCTGTAGCGCAGAATGGAAAAGTTCTTCCTCCAGCTGCTTTTTTGCAAGCTGTTCTTTCTGCTCCGGTGTAAAATAGCGGTCTTTCTGAACCAATGCGGTGATCCGTTCCGCTACCTTTGTCCAATTCATTTCCACATCTGTGCAGCCGGACTTTTGCAGCTTCATGCCCTTGGCGCTGTGATCTTCCCAGCTATGGTCTGCACCTGACAGTGCATGGGAATGACCGCCGATACCATATTCATTTTTCAGAAAATCTGCTTTTTCCTTTAGCGTATGGTTTTCTGTGAAATAGGTGTAGATGCGCCCCTTGCCGCCCTCAATCGAGCTTCCTGTGGTAAGCGAAGCATGGATTTCATCTTCCGTAATAAAGGCGTGGATTTCCGGCATTTCAGCAAGCTCACTGGCGTATACACGTCGCTCCTTGTCTATCTCTGAAATTCTTCTCCAAAGCTCATCCGGTTTGTGGTAATGGAAGCGAAGCAGGTTCCTGTCATGGGCATAAGCGGCATAGAACTGTGCGTATTCTCCCCGGAGCGTGGATAAGAACTCCCTGTCACCCATACGGTCAGCAAGCGCTGACTGTGCGTCTGGATATCCAACCGGGAGATTGTTCATGCAGGAAAGATAGCCCTGCTCTCTGGCTTCCTCGCTCAAATCATGGTACAGATAAAGCATGGAAAGTGCTGTTTCAGAGCGTACCAGCCCTTCTGCTTCGGTCAGTTCAACGTTCGTGGCATAAGAGCCGTTCTCCAACAGCTGCCCAATCCGTTCAGCGGCGGCGTCCCATGCAATGACCTGTGAATCTCTTTCGTACCGGGCAGAGCGTCCTTTGTGCAGGTGAACTCCATTTTCATCGTACCATGCAGCATAATCACCATGCTCGCCCCTGATACCGTATCCGCCATGAAACTCCTTCTGAAGCAGTTCTGCAATTTCCAAAATGGACTTTTGCTTTTGGAACGCATCCGCGATATGCTCTCTGGAATGGGCCGTATTGCTGCCAAAGCGCAGAATATCATCAACCTCATTCTGAGCAAAAGAAAAAGCGGAAGGCATCGTTCTTGTGCTTTCCGCTTCATCAATATGCGTAATTTGTTCCATTTCTGTGGCGAACAGGTCAAGGAGCGACATCTGCTCAAACTGACCGGCAGCTTCATCCACAAAAGGATCAGAGTCCATGTTTCCGGCAGGGAGCCAACCATCGTCCAAATCAGCAGGGCTTTCCGTTGCTGTCTCAGATTCTGGCTGCGGTTCCTGTTCCGTTAATTGTACACCAGCTCGTTCAGGATGATCTCTTCGGCTTGTGCTTTCAGGCTGTTCATCATGCCCGTCCATTTCATCGGGTCTTTCCGTTTCAATTCCTCGGTCACTCCGGCCTGCGCTGCCATCTGCGGCATCATCTCGTCCAGTCTCCGGTGCGCCGTCTCGTCGATTTCCCGAAGATGAGGGAACAGTTCCTCTTTCAGAATCAGTCTGTTCCAGAGGATGGGACGGTGTTCTTTCAGGTATGCTTTCCTCATCTGTCCGTACTTCCCGATGGGCTTCTCCTCCTGCTTGCTCAGGCTGATGTCCGGGATCAGGTAATCTCCGGCTTTCGTGTAGGTCATCTCCATGTGTGACGCTCCTTTCTGCGATTTTCTCGCGCTCATAGTTTCGGATGGTCGCTCCGATTTCCCGCAGCACCTGCTGATTGATGTTGCTCACAGCCGTCCCCAGTGCAGCTGCCGTGTCCGGCGTATTGAAATCAAAGACGCTCATAAAATCTTCATGTTCAAAGTAGTCATTCGGGTCAATACCGCATCGGCTCATCAATGAATAGCCGATACTGACCTCTGCGGCATTCCGAAAGGCAACTCCAACGTTGAACTCATCATACTCCTCCAGAAAGGAATCTTCAAGGATGTCGAGAACATCCCGCTTGTTTTCCTCCCAGTATTCCCTCGCCAGCTGTACGGCAATGGCTTCCAGCTGTGTGCCGAGATCAGCATTTTCCGGAATACCGTAGCTGGTTTCCAGCATATGGGACACAGCCGGAATATGCTCATCCCGAAGCCGCCAGAGGTTTACATTTCGTGCGTTTTCCCTTGCACCAGTATCCGAAACATCGAACACATAGCGGAGCCTGTCCCGGTCTCCTCTGGTGTCGATGAGGGCAATTCCCCTGGAACCGCGGCGCACATAGCGCCCCATTGTGTTGTTCCACACATCGTACTCAGCGCAGGCGGTAGCGTCCGGTCTCTGAGCATGGATCATCACCTGCTCATGATAAGGGTACTTATACAGTCTGGATGCGGTCGTAAGAAAAGACTGCCAGCGTTCCAGACTTCCCGTCAGCTGACGCTGCGCTTCTTCCGACATCCGACGGTATTCCTGCAATTTGCTTGCCATAGATCACGTCTCCTTTCAAACAGAAAAGAGCGCCCACATGACATGGACGCTCCTGGCTTCAATCCTATTCAGTTTTTTCGCCTGATTTCGATAATCCGGCTCGGCTTTTTACCCGGCGCATTGTGTCGGAGTCCGAATACCATATCCGGCGTTCGTTCAAAAAAGCCAATATCTCTTTTCCAGCTCACCCCACATTTGCAATGCTGCAAGCCAATGAACTGCTGTTTCATTTTCCGCCCACAGTTAGGGCAGACCTTATTGTTTTTACCCATAACTCACAGATCAAGGCTGTCCGGATTCAACAGGAAATCCATGATGCCCATAACGACAATTCCTTTTTCATTGCGCCACAGCTTAATTCTGTCTTTCACCACGATGATTTTTTTGAAGGAATCGTCAATGTGAACCAGTGAATTTTGCTCCTGTTCCATTTTTTCTCGGTCAGGAATTGCAAATGCAGATTGAATATAGTATCTGCGGCTGCCGCGATTGCAGACAAAATCGACCTCCAATCTCTTTCGGACAACCTTTCCCTCTTCGTTTTTTTCTGCATGTTCAACAACGCCCACATCCACATTGAACCCTCTTACGAGAAGTTCGTTGTAAATGATATTTTCCATGATATGATTTTCTTCCTGCTGACGGAAATTAAGTTGCGCATTGCGAAGTCCCACATCAGTAAAATAATACTTGAACGGTGATGCAATGTATCGCTTACCTTTAATATCATACCGTTCCGCTTTGCTGATGAAAAAGGCGTCCAGCAGATAACCAATATAGGTTCCAATCGTTTTATCGCTGACAGGTATACCATTGCTGCTGAAAGTATTGGCAAGTTTCGTCGGATTTGTCAGAGAACCCACCGCAGACGCCAAAATATTGAGCAAAGCAGACATAACATTGTCTCCACGCAGATTATGGCGATTTTCAATATCTTTCAAGTACAGTTCCTGACAAAGATTGGTCAGATATCCGGATTTCAATTCGTCGGTTTTTCTGCTGAGGATCAGCGGAAGGCCACCATAGGTGTAATAGTCAACCCATGCATCATACTTATCGCCCGAATACGCCGAGACATATTCCGAAAAGGAAAGCGGATACACACGCACTTCGTCTCCACGTCCGCGAAACTCTGTCAGGACGTCCGAAGAAAGAAATTTGGAATTGCTTCCGGTAACGTAAATGTCCACATTGTCTCGCCTGTTTAAGCCATTGAGTACTGCTTCAAAATTTTTGCACAACTGAACCTCGTCCAAAAATACATACCACATATTGCCGTCAGTAATTCGTTCTTTGATGTAAGCACTCAGTTTCTTGCTGTCATGAAGCTCCTCAAAATCATCGTCATCCAACGGAATGGGTATAATTCTGGACGCATCCACACCAGATTCAATCAAATATTGATAGTACAGCTTAAACAGCAGATACGACTTTCCGCACCGGCGGATGCCGGTAACTACCTTTATCATGCCGTTTTCTCTTCGCTCTATCAGTCGGTTCAGATATAGGTCTCGCCTGATTTGTTCCATAGTCTCACGCTCCTAACTTCGGGAAAGTGTGAATTGTTGCATTTTCCCGTAATGATATTATACTCACAGCCAGAGGCTGTGTCAACATCACACTAAGCATTATATCGGGAATTTGTAAAAATATGCGTTTCTCCGAAATAGAGTTTTGAGACTTTGCTTTCTTCCGGCCTTTTAATTACGGAAAAATGCAATTTGTTGCAATTTCCCGTAATCACTTTGTGATAGCTCCATCAGAAGCCGAAACCAGTTCAAGTAACTCAAATAGCCTTATACCCGATTCAGGTGCGTTTTACAACCCTTTCTACGAACGATTTTTGCGGTTTACCGCAAAAATCTGGAATAGGCTTACACATCAAAGTCAGGAATCAGCTCCAGAGTGTCAAATTCTGCATCGCTCATCCTTTCCAGCTTCGCAAGGGTCGATTCCGTCAATGCCAGCAGATCGGTTTCGTCGCTTTCCAGATACTTTTTCATTTCCACGAGCTTCTCCATCAGAGCGATGCGGTTGCCACCGGCAGAGTAGATGCACATCAGGTTCATCTCATCGTTGGTAAAGTTCATCATAGCAAATCCCTTTCCGCGCTTTTCATCTGCGCTGTTTTGTCATTTCTTGGCGGTGTAGGAGCGTGGAGCATTGCCAGCACGGAGCGCTTTTTGCCATCGGTACGGTCATGGGAATCCTGAACCGTGCGCTGTGCTTCGTCGAACAATGCCGACAGGTCAGGAGCCTTTTCCTTTCTTTCCGGCTGTTCCTTCGGCCCATTGTTGATGATTCCGTCGATCATCCCATAATCGTCCTCCATCGCCATCTCTGCATTTTTGAGATAGTTTTCCGGCAGAAACGCAGGTACAGCTGTAAATCCCACGCTGTCTACATAGTGAGAGGATACCACACCGCTCTGCTTCATCACAACGATGTCGCTGACGGACAGGCTGTGTCCTGTAAAATCCTGCGGATGGTCGATATTGAACTGCGTATAAAGCGCTTCCAGTTTTTCAGCCGTATTCCCGTTGGGAGGAAGCTGTCCGGAATAGACCGCTTCATAATGTTCAAAGGACGGTTCCAGCCCATGCTCACGCAGGTATGCGGTATTCATAAAGCGGAGCGTCGCTGTTTCGTCCTCCCGTCTCAGCTGGTAGATACAATAGCTGTCTGCCGGATTCTGCCTGAATGTCTCCTGCCACTTGTTTTCTGTAACTACGGGGAACTGTTCTTTTACGGCTTCCCAGTCGGCCCGATCAATGCCAAAGATACCGTCATGGTTCAGGATTTCCGTCTGGTCGAACGCCATCCCCTCGGTATTATCCTCATAGAGAAGATAGACCGGCAAATCACGTTCAAACAGTTCCATAGCCCGCTCCTTTGTCAGAGGGAGCATCCCATCGTCGGTATAACCGTAGGCATTTCTGGCTTCCACTGAAATGGCAGGGTCAGGCGGTTCATCCGCTGCCGGAGCATCCGCTTCCTGTACCGGAGGTTCCATCGCAATGGCGGTAATGGCAGCATCCTGCACATCCAGAATCTTATCAAGGATTCCAATATCCGCGACCTGAAGCGGCATGTTCTTTCCGATCTCATGAAACGCACAGATTTCAACCGCCGCTTCTGCCAGCGTTTCTGTATCTAAATCCAGCTGTCCGCCATCAATATCCGTCAGTGATGTTTTATCATAGAGGGTGTAATCCACACCGGTATCCGTCCGCTGCACATGCAGGTACTTATCGTCCACCGTGTAAAGCTGTTCCACCGTCATGGCCGGTTCGGACGCAATCAGCTCTGCTTCCCGTTCTTTCAGGATTTCTCCATAATGGCGGTCAATATCGTTGATCAGCCCTCCGGCGGTTTTGTTGATTACTTCAAGGCTTTCCCGAAGTTCCGGCAGAGACTTATCCCTTGACCAGGATGCAATGTAACCAAAGCTGTTCTCACCGGTAGCGATTCCATAATAAGCACAGACTGCATAGGAAATGCTTTCTGCCTGGACTTCTTCCGTGTTTCGGGAAATCTTTGCTTTTTCCGGGTACTGTTCATGCAGAAACTCCTTCATCGTCTGTTCGCCGCCGGTAAAGTTCAATCCTTCTTCGCCAAGATAACGGAAGCCTGCGTCCGTCAAATCAATCGTATCGGCAGTGATAACCGTTGCCGCATGATTTACAACCACATGCTCCTGAATGGTCACGGGCATCCCCGGATCATCGTCTGAACCGCGCAGGTCATAAGCGTATAATCCTTCGGGAAGTTTATCCCGGTCAATACGCCCATTGGAAAACAGGGCAGGCTGTCCAAACAGCTCAATCTGCTGGTATTTTTCGCCCGCTTCTTCTTTATTGTGCAAAAGAGCGTGCGCCATCTCATGGATCGTTGCAGAGACCGTCTGCACTTCGCTCATTCCTCTGCGAATGGCAATGTCCTGATGCTCCAGATCAAAATACCCATCCATTTTCCCGGTCATGACCTCAATCGAAATGGGAACCGGAGAACTGCGGCGCAGTGCCTCCATGAAAACCTCATAATTGGCTACATTCCCGGCAAGATCATGCGCCAGCTGGGGAAGGGGCTTGCCCTCGGTTTGCGATACATCGAACACCGTTACCGGGCGATACATCGGAATCTGAATGGTCTTTTCTTCCGTAATGACCTTCCCATCTGCATCCAGCATAGGGAGCTTCGTATCCGGGTCGAGTTTCTCCTGTTCAATTTTCTTCTTAAAGGGTGTAGGCGCAATGATTTTTATGCCATGCTCGCCCTTGATGACATTTCTGCCAAACTGATTCTTCCACTTATTGAAACCAGCTACCAGCGTAGCGTCCGGTTTCTGCATGTGGATCAGCACCTGATTGTTGACACTGTAATGGTGAAACCGGCTCATCGTCGTAAGATACTGCGCATAATTTTCAGATTGGAACAATTCCCTGATTCCATCTTCTATTCTGGCTGTAATCTCTTTGAGCCTGTCCTTATTGCTTTGCTTTTCAGCCATAGACCTTCCTTTCCGAAAAACAGAGCGCAGAGCCGAATCCCTGCGCCTGTTTTCCTGCTTGCTTATTCAGATTTGGGATGTTTGCTCCTGTCCGGCGGCTGATAACCGCCCTCCAAAGCCCTCCTGCTGGCGGCTTCCCGTCTTGCCTTGGAAACGGGTTCCCGGATGGAAACGCAGTTTTTCGGAACAACGTAATTTCTTGCGCCATGGCCGGATTTCCTTTCCGCCCGCACTTCCTCCGGACACTTCTGGCAAAGTGCATCCAGCTTTTTAATCAGCCTGCGGTCAAAGGTGTAGACGCTGGCAGTATCGTCTGCATCCGAAAACAGGATGATGGTCTCACGCTCCGCAGGACTCAGCTTCATCTGCTGTCCTCCCGGTCAAATTCCAGGGAATAGCTGGACTTCTGTCCATCGTCCGACAGCACAATATAGGCAGAGTAGTTCTTTCCGGTCTTTTCGGAATACATGCCGCTGACAAAGGTCTTGCCATCCTTCAGAAGCCCTTCCGCCATTTTCTTTGTCAGAATGATGTGTTTGGCAGAGAGGTAGCGGTTATCTTTCCAGAGTCCGAAACGGCAGTCCCTGCGTTCGCAGAAGAACCCCGTCCTGCTTTCCGTCACAGGGCTTCCGCAGCGCGGGCATTTGCCGATCACAGGGCGGCCGGAAGGAAACAGCACCTCGGCTCCATCCATCACTTCATAATCCTGCGCAAGTTCTGCCACCATACTGCCAATGCCATCCATAAACTCCTCCGGCAGGAGCGTACCATGCTCGATCTCTTTCAGCCTGTTTTCCCACTCTGCCGTCAGGAGCGGAGACTGGAGCTGCTCTGGCAGAACAGTAATCAGAGAAATGCCTACCTCCTGGGGAATGAGGCTGACAGCCTTTTTGTTCTTCTTACGCTCTACAAAACCGGCAGACACCAGTTTTTCCAGAATACCGGCACGGGTTGCGGGCGTACCCAGTCCCTTGCGTTCCGCATCATCCGGCATTTCCTTTGCACCGGCACGTTCCATGGCAGACAGAAGCGTATCCTCGGTAAAGTGGGCCGGCGGTTTCGTTTTGCCGTCCTCAATGACGGCGGAAACAGGCTCGAAGATCTGGCCTTCTGCCAGAACCGGAAGCGTGGTTTCCTTCTTTTCACTGTCGGCAAAGGCTTTCCATCCGGCATTCAGAACCGTTTTACCTTTGGCAGTAAAGTTCTGGTCGCCACAATCCACCGAAACAACCGTCTCCATGTAGGAATACGGTTCACTGACCGCCATCAGCACCTGACGGGCAACCAGCCTCAGCACTTCACGTTCCCCGGCAGGCAATGCGGAAAGTTCCGTTTCTCCAGCGGCCATCGTAGGAATGATGGCATAGTGATCGGATACCTTCTGGCTGTTGCAGACCTGCTTTGCACACACATCTCCAATCTGTTTCTCCAGAATACCGGCGGCGCAGGCAGCGATTGCCTGAACGCTGTTTTCCATATCATCCGTCAGGAAACGACTGTCGGTACGGGGATAGGTACAGAGCTTCTTTTCGTAGAGAGACTGCAAATAGTCCAGCGTCTGCTGGGCGGTAAAACCAAGGATGCGGTTCGCATCTCGCTGGAGCGTGGTCAGATCGTAAAGCGCGGGTGCTTTTTCGGTCTTTTCTTTCTGCTCCACACTGCGAACAATGGCGTTTGCACCATCGCAGGCAATTTTCAGTGCTTCGGCGTCCTGTTTGTTTTTGAACTTCTCGCTGGTTACAGCAAATTCTCCGGTATCCAGCTTCACCATGTAAAACGGTTCCGGCTGAAACGCTTTGATCTCAGTTTCTCTCTGCACCAGCAGGGACAGCGTGGGCGACACCACGCGCCCCACATTCAGGGTACGGTGATACAGCACCGAAAACAGTCGGGTAGCATTGATGCCTACCAGCCAGTCTGCCTTGCTTCTGCACAGAGCCGCAGCATAGAGGTTATCGTACTCGCTGCCATCACGAAGCGTTTCAAATCCATCCCTGATTGCAGCATCCTCCATTGAGGAAATCCACAGACGCTTCATAGGCTTTTTGCAGCCGGCCAGATGATATACCGTGCGGAAGATCAGCTCACCTTCGCGCCCGGCGTCACAGGCGTTAATCACTTCGGTCACATCTTCCCGGCGCATCAGGCCGGAAAGCAGATCGAGCTGCTTTTTCTTGTCACGTCCCACGCTGTATTGCCAGTTTTCGGGGATGATGGGAAGCTGCTCACGATTCCATTTTCCGTAGGCTTCATCATACACATCGGCAGAAGCCAGCTCTGCCAGATGACCGAAGCACCAGGAAATCAGCCAGCCGTTTCCTTCAAGGAAACCGTCCTGGCGCTTATTTGCGCCAAGGACAGCAGAAATTGTTTTTGCAACAGAGGGTTTCTCCGTAATCACAAGTCTCATTTTGTCACCATGCCTTTCTCATAATTGGTGCGGAATCTCTCCGCATTGTTATTCTTCATCCGAATCGTCGGCGTCCTCCAGCTCGTCCTCGGTAACGTATTCGGTATCATCCTCGTCCTCATCACCGAAATCATAGTCATCCAGATCAACAGGCCCCTTTGCATCCGGCTTCTGTTTTTTGAATTTCAGGAAGTAAACTGCACCGCCCGCACCAAGGCCGACGATGAGTACAATCAAAAGCATCGGGGCAGAGCTGCCGTTTTCATTGCTCGGCTCCGGCTCTTCGGTCGGTTCCGGCTGTGTCGTCTCCACAGGCTTTTCCTGCACCACACCGGTACATTCCGTCAGATTGGTCTTGCACACCGGGCAGGTCGTATCTACATTTCCAGCTTCACAGCGGTTTTTACAGGTGCATTTAACCGTCACCTCACCGTCCTGCATCAGAGCCATCAGGTCAGCCTCATCCACAAGATTCATAAAGTACACATTGTCATTATCCTTATCCCGGTCAATGACAATGTAAAAGGTATTGTCATTCTTGGACTGAACGGTAATGAACTGCTTGCCGTCCGAAGTCTGCGTCACATCGTCCACAAGCTCCAGATTGCCATCCGGTGTAAGAGGTGAAGGCGGGGGCGTAGTCTCAGGCGTTGTGTCTGCCGGAACGGTCTCCGCTGTATTTCCCTCCGAACTTTCCTCCGTGACGGTCAGATATTTTCCGCACACATAGCCTGTTTTCTCCGTCACAATGACCTTGTACCAGCCATTTTCCTCACCAATGACCTTGACGGTATCTCCGCAGGCCAGCTGCCCGATGATGTTGTAACTGGTGCTGCTTCCATCACGCATATTCAGCCTGCCGCCCTGGGTCGTGACCGTACCGGTTTTCTCAGTCTGCTTATCCTGCTCAGCAGCCCGCGTCTCCGTCTGGGCGTCATCCGATGCACCGCCATCGTAGGCAAGCGCGGGAACTGCCATGGACACCATCATCACCATAATGGCGGCAAAAGCCGCCACACACATGCGAATCCTCTTAATTTTCATCACCATATCCCTCCATTTCTTCCGCATCAGTTTCCGGTACTGCCGACTGCTTTCGATTCAAAAGCTCTGCCAGCTGCTCCGGCGTCATGCCGATCTCACGCACCATGCCGACAATATCCGTGTTCTCCAGCTTGGTGATCTGTTCGTTCAGTTTGCGGTTACGCTCCTGCAATGTGCTGATTTTCTCAGCATTTTTGCTGCGTTCCGCTTTCAGTTTTTCAATTTTAGGGTTCATTTCGCTCCTTTCCTACGGGCGGGGCAGTCTTCCGAACTGTAGGAAGTGCTGCTGCCAGTAACTCGTATCAATGCTTACATAACGGATGGGGTCGCCGCAGTGGATCATCATATTGTTGCCAACATAAATGCCGACGTGCGACGCGCCGCTTGTATCGTAGGTTTTCTCGAAGAATATCAAATCGCCCGGTTTTGCGTTGCCTGGGGAAACATACGAACAGATACCACGCAGACCTTCTGCGGTCAGTCTGCCCACATTCCAGCCTACGCCGCAATGGTTAATGACCCAGCTGACAAAACCGGAACAGTCAAAGGAAGTGGACGGACTGTTTCCGCCCCAGACATAAGGATAACCAAGGTATTTCTCAGCCTCCTTTATCATGGCGGCAAACTGCTCATCTGCCAGTGCTTCCGCAGGAATCTCATATCTTTCCTGATCTCCGTAATACTTATTGACATAGGGCGAATCACCAAAAAGGTCAGGCCGGTTGCCCAGCGTAGACATATACACGGAGTAAAGCGACAAATGATCTTCATCCATGAGATAGACAGGCAAATGCGACAGATTGAAATTTTCCAGCGTTACCGTACAGATGCAGTAGTCATACGGAACTTCAACGTCATATTCGTATTCCACGATGGTCATTTCTCCGGTATCCGGGTCGATTTCATAATCATACCCGGTACGGGTCTCTGTGCGGTATCTGGTCTCAACCTCCACATTTTCGCTCAGGGTATACTGCCGGTCAAAAATTCTTTGAAGCAGACCGCTGACCTCATCAATCGTCCATCCACCTTCCTTCATCGCCGTCAGCATGGAAATCAGCACATAGGGGTCATGTTCGATTTCATCCAGCTCAAAGTGGTACTCATCATAATCATGGGTGCTTTCGTAGTTATCCAGATAATCCTGAAGTTCATCCTCAAGTGCCTTATACTGCGCTTCAGCAGCCAGCATATCCGCATCCTCACTTGGATAAGTGGTCATCACTCCGGAGGAGGACATGGAACTCATCATCATGGAACAGCTGGAGATCAGTGTGGAAATCATCAGGAACATCAGGCCGATGATTCCAATTACCACAATCCCTTTTTTGTGCCTTACAACGAACTGCACTGCTTTGGAAGTCGTTTCGCCGGACTTTTTCATGGCTTTTGCGGCAACCTCCGATGCCTTAACCGTATTGTCCACCGTTCTCCCGGCTTTTGCTTCGGCATAGGCTTTCCGGATGGCGCGCTTCTGCTGGAAACGGGAAGCAGGACTTGCACCCCATTCCGGATTTTTCAGCTCTGCCTCCTTATACAGTGCTTTCAGATTCGCCCGGTCAGCGGCGCGTTCTGCTTTCAATGCCCTGGCATATGGTCTGTCCTTCATGACACGGTGGGCAGTCTCCAGTGTGCGAAGCGTTCCTTCCGCACTCCCGATCACTTCATGGGAAACGGATGAAGAAGCGTTATCTCCGGAATCTACGGACATTTTCTGATGCGACGCCGCAGACAGCGCATTCAGGGGAGACGCACGAACCGCATGGGACATCTTGGAAGGTCTCTTTTTCTCATTCTCCTCAAAAACAAGGCGTGTCACAACCTGATTCTCCTTCGGGTCATAGACACGCTGTTTCTGGATTTTCTTCTTTTTGGGGATTTTCGACTCAGCCTTTGTGAGCTTCTTCTGAGCCTTCTCCGCTTTTTTAATGGGTTTTTGAAGCTCCGGTGCTTCCAGTTCCTCATCGGTAAACAGAAGCCGGGGCGCTCGTTTTGCCATGTGCATCACCTCGATTCCAATAATAAGGGTATTCAACCGATGATCTCAGACCGTTCAGCCAGAAAGACCTGCTTGCCGGCAGGCGTTACCAGCATCTGCGTACCTTTATGCCCATTGGCTGCGACAAACTCCCGCACAACAAACAGGCCGTTTCGATAGTGCAGTGCATAAGGGTGCATTTTTCCTTTCTGGTCGTAGTAGGCGTACTTCTTTCGGACAAGGTAGGCTGTGAACATACTCTGGGGAACGCCCAGCTCCTTTGCGGTAAGACGGATACCTGTGCATTCCGGGCTGTTCACCAGCGCATCAAAGTACGCTGCTTTGGGAAGTGCTTCGGACAGCTGGGCTTCTGTGAGCTTTAACTGGCCGGAAAGCTTTTTATTGCGGCTGCGTTCCTCAGAAAGTTCCTTTACAACCTGTACCGCGATACCGGCATTGTTCGCCGCTTGCTCCAACAGGGCATCGGTCATGTACGCACCGTGTTTTCGGATAGACGGCAGCACCTCGGCAGTCACCCAGCGCTTAAAGCGTTTTGCACCTTCCAGCTTGCTGGAGAGAATGAGAGAGTAAAGGCCGGACTCGTTGATGATAATAAGATTCTGCTTCCCGCCAGGGGTCATCATTTCAGTGACCCCTTTATCCTCATCATCCACATGCCTGGAAACGGCATTATTCAAGGATTTTCCTTTGCCATAACCCAATGCAGCCGCCACATCTCTGCCGACAAACCACGGCTCACCGTCAAGACGCAAGGTGCGCAGTTCGCCAAATTCTTCATTTTGAAATATCTGTATCTTGTTTTCCATATCTGATCCTTTCTCATCAGCCCGTCTGTTCCTGGGGCTTAGTGGTAATGATTTTGTACAGCTCGGTATCCTTCGGGAACCGGTCAATGAACGGAAGAATCGTGCTTCCATAAAAAAGCAGCCCTTCGCCTTCACCGCTGTGGGTGACATACGAGAGCTGATGGGGAGAAATATTCAACTGTTTTGCAAGAATCTGCCGGTCGCCCGAAGCCTGATTCAACATGAAAACATAGTCGGAGTTTTCAAAGATGTTCTCTACCTCACGGGAGGAAAGCAGGTCTTTTACGTTCTGCGTGATACCTGTCGGGATGCCGCCCCATTTTCTAAAGCGCTTCCAGATTTCCACGGTGTATGCCGCCGTCTGCTCCTCACGGAGAAGCAGGTGCATCTCGTCAATGTAATAACGGGTAGATTTATGCGCTTCGCGGTTGATGGTCACACGGTTCCACACAGCATCCTGCACGATCAGCATACCGATTTTCTTCAGCTGTTTCCCCAGTTCCTTGATGTCAAAGGAAACGATGCGGTTTTCAATGTTGATACTGGTACGGTGATTGAATACATTCAGAGAACCGGTAACGTAGATTTCCAGAGCCGTCGCAATGTACTGTGCTTCCTTTTCCTCCTGCGTCAGAAGTGCGTTGTACAAATCCTCCAGAATCGGCATATTCTCCGGAACCGGGTTTTCCAGATACCTGCGGTACACCATGCGGACACAACGGTCAATGATGGTCTTTTCTACCGGCTGCAAGCCTTCCTTTCCGCCAACGATCAGTTCACACAGGGAGAGGATGAAGTCCGATTTCAGAGAAAGCGGATTTTCATCATCGCTGTAATTCAGGTTCAGATCCATCGGATTGATGTAGTCGCTGGAAGTCGGAGAGATTTTAATGACCTGACCGCCCAGACGTTCTACCAGTGTGCCGTATTCCGATTCGGGGTCACAGATGATGATATCATCGTCAGTAACGAAGAACACATTGGCAATTTCGCGCTTCGCCGCAAAACTTTTTCCGGAACCGGGCGTACCAAGAATCAGGCCGTTGGGGTTCTTCAGGAGTTTTCTGTCCACCATAATCAGGTTATTGGACAGGGCATTGATGCCGCAGTACAGCGCACTCTTGCCATTCTGGAACAGCTCCTGTGTCGTAAACGGCACAAAAATCGCCACGCTGGAAGTGGTCATGCCGCGCTGAATCTCAATCTGATTCAGACCCAGCGGCAGGCTGCTCATCAGCCCTTCTTCCTGACGGAAGTCCAGACAAGTCAGCTGGCAGTTGTATTTCTGGGCGATAGAGCCGGCCTGAAACACGTTGTTATCCAACTGTGCTTTGGTGTCTGCCACATTCAAAATCAGGAAAGTCAGCAGGAACATACGCTCGTTGCGGGACTGCAAATCCTGCAAGAGCTTCTTTGCTTCATTGCCGTAGGTAGCGAGGTCGGACGGAATAATCTCCATATCATATCCGGAACGAACCGCCTTTTTCTGCTCCTCAATAGTCATCTTCTGCAAATCGGTGATTTTGCGTTTGATGGTCTTGATTGCCTTGACCTGATCCACAGACTGAACGTGCATCGTAACGATCAGGCTGCTCTGCATATCCAGAAAATCCGCCAGCATACGGTCATTGAGTTCCGGGGCTAAAATCTGCAAGAAGCTGACCTTGCCGATTTTCCTGCCCATAGTAAAGGTCTTGCCATTGCGGAAAGAGAAAGAGCTGGGTGCAATAAAATCTTTTGCCGAAAGTCCGGTTATCGGAAGCCAGCTCCACTCAAACTTAAACGGTTTCTGCTCGTCCATGTGGAAAATATCGTGCATCAGCTCCAAACGGCGTCTGCCGTTCATTGACTCCGCCTGTACACCCAGCCGTTTGAAGTTATTGAGAACATCCGTCTCAATGCGTTCCAGACGGGGCTTTGCATTTTTCAGTGTCTCCGCTTCAATGCCAAAGGTCAGGTACTTGGTCTTAATCAGGCCATTATTTCCCTTTGCCAGCTGATTTTTCAGCATCTGGGTGTATTCCTGACGGATACTGTCGTGTTCATCGCCCTTCAGAGGAATGGCAATGCGCTCCGAGTAGGTATCCTTATTGGCGGCGGTGTTGATGAAAGACAGCTCAAAATGCACAGAGCTGTCGAAATAGTTGAGAAAATCGCACCAGCCGTCAAAGATCGCAGTTTTATCCTCATTCTGATTCAGCTGATAGTTGATATCCTGAAACTGCACCGTTTTTGTGTAATAGCTGTCGCTTACCCGGCAGATGCCGTCCGGGAACATCCGCTGAAATGGAATGGAATCCTGTGCGGTTTTGTGTCTTTTGTCTTGTCGTCTGGCATTCTGGATTGCAGCTTCAATCTGCTTTCTTTCGGCTCTTGTGAGCTTGTTTGCCTCGGACAATTCTCTGAACCTCCTTGTCTAATTTATCCTGCCGTTCCAGCAGGTCATAAAAGTTTCTGGTTTCGTATGGCCTCTCATTGGGGCGGAGAAAGCTCACCTGCACAATGTTGCGGATGATTTTCTCAAGCGGTTGGCCGTTCTTTTCATACATGGCGAACATGAAAAACGGTAGCATGACAAATACCATAATAAGCGTTGCCGTGCTGCCGCTGACATGGTTCTTTGTCAGAAAGAAAAGCGGCAGACCAACCAAAAGCCCTGCGCCAAAGCAGATGATCTGGCGTTTGGTCAAGTTGAAGGCGACCTTGGTTTTGACTGCGTTCATATCCTTGGGTACGGGTACATATGCCATATTCGTTCCACCTCCTTAGTGTGCATTGAATACGCTGCGGGCAAGGGAGCTTGTCTTAAACAGCGTGAAGCACAAAAGCACGGTGTATCCCATGACCGTCCAGATTGCGAGGGAAATATCGTCCTCCACCACCATGTTCTGGACAAGGACGGCGTAGATCGCCACGCAGACAATAATCAAAAAGCCCTGGAATGCCAACGCAAACAGGCTTCTGAGATAATTCTGACCCATCTGGCTCCATTCGTGATTCATCATGGTAGACATCGGGATCGGCGCTACCGATGTAACCAGATATATTTCAATCATTCGGCTGAAACAGATGAGTGTGATAATGATAGAGAGAATGTGCATGGTCACGCTCACAATCATGGACTGGAACCATATGCCAATGAGTGCGGACAACTCCATCTCCATCAGTGAGTCCTCCAGACCGGACAGGGTAGCCGCCATATCAATGCTGGTATTGCCGACGATAACACCGGATGCGTTGTTCACGACATGCTGTGCGACATCAAAAACTGCCATTACGATATTCCATGTGTTGGCAACGATGAGGATGGCGCAGGCCGTCTTGAACACCCACATCAGGAACGACCATGTGTCGATATCGTGCATATTGTTTTTATCCATGATGATATGGATAAACTCCATCGTCATGACCAGTGCCAATATAATGCCGGCAATCGGCAGCACCACATTGTTGGACAGGTTCTGGATCATGCTGAAAATGCCGCTGTTCCAGCCCTGTGGGGTCTGACCAACCTGCGCAGCAATATCTCCGACCTTTGCGTTTACAGAATCTACCATGCCGGTCAGATTCGATGCAATGGCTCCGGCTAAAAGCTCTTTGAGCCATTCAGTGAGTTTTTCCCATAGTAAATCCAATCGGCCCTGACCTCCTTTCCGGCTCCCTCCGCTCTGCGGCAGAGGGAGCCTTGGATTTTACTCATGCGTCCTGTTTTCTGCGGCGATTAGCCGAAAAGTCCGGTGAGCAGAGGTACGAGGGTAACGCCAATGAGAGCCACACCGCCGCCCGCCATGAGCTGCTTCATGCCCTGGCTCTTCGCGCCGGGGTTGTCGTTGCCATAACCTTCCATGAGGTTAATCACGCCCCAGATGCCGAGACCTGCGCCAAGGGCGATAACGAGGGTCTGAAGAACTCCTACTGCGCTGTTGAAAAATGCCATATTTTTTGTTGCCAGAATCATGTGGGAGCATTAGGTGAAATGCTGTTTTCTCCGAATTGCAAAAGCCGGAACGGACTGCTTCACAGCTCTCATAGCTGTAGAAGCCTCCCGATTCCGGCGTCTCCTTTCATATTTTATTGAATTTTGGATAGTGCGTCTGTCCCGACCTTGCAATGAGAGTCGGTGTCTTTTATCGTTCATCTGTGTCCTCCTTGTGTTTATTCCGCTGCTGGCAATTTGCCATCAGCGTCCATAAGGGATGCGTCTATTTCATAGATGTCATAGACTTCATCCGGTTTTGGCTTTAGTCTGCGGGTCAGGAAACGCTCGATGTCGAACTCATTCCGTTTATCCGCATCTGACAGGTATTTGTAGTTTGGGTGCTTTGTGATGTCATACTTGTCCGAAAGGAAAGGCCGCACACCACGCAGCTGCAAGATACATTTGCCTCCGTCCAGCACCGCCAGTTCATCAATGGTCGCAAGGTCTTTGCCCAGTTTCTGATAATTCAGGCTGTGGCTGACCTCCCGGCCACGGCTTTCACCGGTATTGAACGTATCAATGGTCTCTTTTCCAAGGGTCTGGTTCAGTTCTTTCAGTGTAGTCGGCTCTTTACCGCCAAGGAAAAGCGAAGCGTCACAGTTGCCGATGATGGTATCGGCGCTGTCCTTATACAGCGCTTTCAACTGGCTTTGCGCCTGCAATACCAGACAGGCGGAGATCTCACGGCTTCTGATGGTTGCCATGAGCTTCTCCAGATTTGGTATCTGCCCGATATTGGCACATTCGTCAATCAGACAGCGCACATGAATCGGTAATCTGCCGCCAAATTCATCGTCCGCTTTTTCGCAGAGTAAGTTAAACAACTGACTGTAAACCATAGAAATAAGAAAATTGAAGGTGCTGTCCGTATCGCTCATGATAAGAAACAATGCTGTTCTTTGCGTATCACCTTTCTTTCTGCCGCCCAACGTATCCAGCTCCAGTTCATCATACATGGTGATTTCCCGAAGCTCCTGGATGTCAAAGGGAGCAAGCCGTGCACCTGCGGAAATGTTGATCGACTTAGCCGTTTTGCCAGCCGCCAATTTATATTTTTTCCATTGACGCACTGCAAAGTGGTTCGGATCACGCTCGCCCAGCTCGCGGAAAGCAATATCCACGTTGTTCTCAAAGGCTTCATCGTCCTCCCGTACCTCCATAGCGTTGATGAACTCCACCAGTGTGGCGAAGTTCTGCTCTTCCTTGGGGGCTTCATAGTAGATGTAACCGATGATCGCCGTATAAAGCAGCGTTTCCGCTTTGAGCCAGAAATCATCTCCGCCTTTTCCATCTCCTTTTGTATTCGTAATCAGGGTATTCACCAGCTTGAGAATGTCCTTCTCACTGTGGAGATAGGCGAAGGGGTTATAGTGCATCGACTTCTTGAAATTGATGGTATTCAGCACCTTGATCTTGTACCCGGCACGCTCCAACAGGCGGCCGCATTCAATCAAAAGACTGCCTTTCGGGTCTGTACACACGATACTCGTCGGATAATCCGGGTTTGGGAAGCAGCACTGCATGATGTTGGGCTTTACGAAAAATCGCGTTTTACCGGAACCGGAGCCACCGATTACAAGCACGTTTTTGTTTCTTGCGGTCTTTGGGTCTTTGGGGCGGCTGTTCATCGTCAGCCCTTCGGTCTTTGTCAGGATCAGATTGTTCCGAGCGTTTTCGTCCATGTAGGGTGCAATATCCTCATGCGTTCCCCATCGGGCAGAACCATATTCCATGTTCTTGCGGAACTTCTTGGCATTCCTACCTTTGACGTAGACAGCAATCCACACAATGACCGCCCCGGCAATGCCGATCAACAAGTCAATCGGATGGAAACTGGGCAATGGGCTGGCGAGCGCCATGCTGAAACCATCGCCCAGATGCAGCAACTTCTGGCTGGCATCCGTACCGGGTGAAATGCGTATCGCCTGTGCTGCCTTGTCAAACAGGTACACAAACAGAAGATAAGGCGCGTTCAGAATCAGTTTCTTTTGGAGCTTTTTATCTATCCTCATAACTCCAGCCCCTTGTCCTTGTGGCGTACCTTGTCTTTCTTTGCCACCTTTTCCAGTGGATTGATGGTTCGCAGCTTCTGAATGACCGATGGCCGTTCTTTCTTTTTCGCTACGACTGCCGAGTATTCACGGAACGCAGCATTCAGTGCATCGCCGTCCCTGGCCTTGAAAAAGACCAGATACTTTGGAACATCCGTTGTGACATCCTTTTTTACGGCATAATCAATGCCGTATTTTCTGGCTACACGGTCAAAATCCTTGATGTTTTTATCGTTGATCTCGATGTTCTGAACGCCTTGATTCTGACCGACCAGCTCCTGCACAGACTGTTTACCTTTCGGCGTAACAGCCTTTGCCTGCGCCTTTTTTGCTTTGGACTTACTCCGATGATTCATAAACTGGCGAATCGCCCACTTGAGCGTGCGCCCCGTCAGCTTTGCACCGGATATGGACAACGTGACCGTTCTGTTTTCTACTTCTTCCTGCAAGAGTCATCACCTCCATTCTCTGCCGACAGGTTATTATTCAAAATGGCTTTCCAGCGTTTCAGCCAGATTATCAATGCTTTTTGCGATGGTCGGCACATCCCAATCATTCTGCATGATACCAAGCTGGTCAAAGAAAAACTCCGGGAAATCACAAATAGCAGCTGCAATCATCGCCTTGCTTATGATCTCCTGAATCCGGATGAGGTCATTCACCGTAAACTCCGTTCCAAGCTCACGCTGATATTCTTCCAGCTTCAGGCGCAGATTTGTGGGATTCAGGTCGGACTCAAATTTGTCCAGCCGCTCCGTTCCCCATGCTCTCCAATCAGACATTTCCATTCCTCGCTTTCTCACAGTCCGTAGGCAAAAATACGCTCCTTGCCATTCGTCAGCGTAGAAGTGCCAGCTTCCAGAATCTTGCGCGCAGCTTCTTCCTGCTTCTGCGTGAGAGAGACTGCGTCGCCGTCCGTGACATTGAAAACCATACAGGCACCGGCAAGGTACAGGTCGCCGCACTCATCTGTAATCACATCATCGCTGTTAAACGCAACGAGAAGATCAAAGGCAGGAAGCATTTCCACGCTGTCCAAACCGCCGGTCTCCATTGCCAGCTGCAACGCTTCATACAGCGTCATGCGTTTTGCCGTTTCTCCCGGAGTGGCGTAGAGCACCGCCGCCTTGCATTCGTCGGAAGAATCAAACTGAATCTCCATACAGCCAACAGGACAACCGTCCTCACCGTCCAGGTACAGACAACCCGGCTGGCCATCCTCGCCACTGACGAAGATATTCAGATCACCCTCAATATTCACCGTAATGTTTGCCATAACTACTCCTTTCAGCGCTCATTCTGGCGCATCCGTTTTTTCTGCCATGCTTCCAGCAGTTTGATAATGGTTTCCTGCATTTGCAGGGGTGTGTAAGACTTGGGGAAATACTTTCGGAGTACATCGCCCCGAATCGTCACACGGTCAAGCTCACTTTTCTTTTCCTCATTCATGATTTCACACATGGCTTCCAGCGTACACGCTCCGTTCTGGCTCAGCTTTTTGATTCGCTGTGCCTGTGAAAGAGAAGGGGCAGCCTGTCCGTAATCCATAGCTTCCAGAAAATCGTGCTGCTCATGGTCTTTCAGGTATGAAAGTTCCACAGCCGGATTAAAAGCCAGCTCCTTGTTGTCCACCATATCCAGCAGCTTGGGAATCAGATAAGTCAGGCGAATAAACCGCTGAACCTGTGCGCGGCTCTCGCCGCTTTTTTCAGCCACCTGATTGACCGCCCAGAACTTCTGCCCAACTTGAGCAGAAGTTAAATCTGCCCGCTGTCCCTGATGTTTTAACGCTTCCAACTTCATACGATAGGAAAATGCCCGTTCGCTGGGAAGAATATTTTCCCGTTGCAGGTTGCTGTCCACCATGGTGATTACGGCGGTATCGTCATCCATCTCCCGGACAATCGCTTTGATATTCGCTTTGCCCGCAAGCTCTGAAGCACGGAATCTGCGGTGTCCGGAGACAACCTCAAACTGTCCATCCTTTACGGGACGAACCAGAATCGGATTGATAACCCCTCCAGCCATGATGCTGTCGATGGTGTCCTGCATCAGTTCATCATCGTCCCGAACCTTGAACGGATGGGTTTTGAACGGTCTCAGCTGCTCCAACGGAATCAGCACAACCTGCTCTGTGACTTCCCATTCGGACGTTGGTTCCGCCTTTGCTTTCTCCAGTATTTCCTGTGCCTTTTCATCTTTCGTCTCAGGAGAGGCGCGTGCCTCCCAATCAGCCGCCGCCTTCTTTCGCGGAGCTGATTTTTTCGCAGCTTCCGGAACCGGTGCTGCCATATCTTTTTCCTCTGCCAATTTCTATCACCTCCCGGAAATGGAAAGAGCCGCAGCTTCTACACTGCGGCTCACTGGAACCCATTTGCCATATCGTGACGCACCAGTGCGTCATAATAATTCGACATGGTAAGAGGGGCATTGTATAGGGAAGCCAGCAGGTACTGTTTGATGTTCCGTACCTTGCTGACATTCTCCTTGAAAGAAGCGAGAACATATTCGATGTGTTCCGAGTTCAGCTTTAAGAACTGACTCTTCACGACCTCACGGGGCTTATCATCCCCGGCGATCCGGATATACTGCCGCTTGGAGCAAACGGTATCCAGCAGTAGCTCCATGATCTCCTTGATGGTCTGCCTGTCATAAGGATTATTTTCAAGCAGAAGGTCGTACTCCAGATTGCTCTCAAGAAAACAACGATAGCGCTCTCGTTCATCCATATCCTGTCCAATCTTATCCACAGGTTCTCGCCCGTGACTGTCATGCTGTGCGGAAAGGAAAGGATATGTATCAGTCTCATTAAAATCAGTATTATTTGAATTAGTATTACTACTCTGTGATTTTCGGGATTCTTGAGTCGTGATTTCCACGGTTCCAGAATCGTGATTTTCACGAGTCTTGATTCGTGATTCCTGCGGCGCGGAAAAGTTATCCACGGAGTTATCCACAAAGTTCTTGACGTATATGAGATTGGGCTTACCCAGCCCCTGTCGTTTCCGCTCAATAAGACCGGCTTTGTTCTCCAGCTCATTTAGGAGCTTGGTTGCTTTCTGATCGGCACAGCCAATGGCATCCATCACTTCCTCCAGCGTGTAGATGATAAACACCCGATCCGAATCATCCAGCCACCCATTTTTCCTACTCAGGCTCATCCGGTCAAGAAGGATACCGTAGAGGATTTTCGCTTCTGCCGAAATCGACTTGAACCGTTCGTCTGTAAACAACACTTTGGGGATGCGGTAGAAAGTAAACTGATCCGCCTGTGTGCCGTAGAAATAATCCAGCGTCATTTGGAGCACCCCCTTACAGCACGAAGGACTTCTTTTGTACACCAGCCAATGCAGGGGCCACACCGTCCATAAGGGCATCCGTCGCATTCGCTTTTTGGCTTTTCCTTCTTCGGCTGCTCATAATAGCAACGCGGCAATGTACAGCCGCCTTTATGGAAGTAATAGCAGTACCGGCAATCCTTCGGCTTGTCGTCTGCGTAAGTTTCATTCATGATATTTTCCTCCTCGAAAATGGGTATGAAAAAAGCGCCAGTCCATTCTCAAATAAGAATGAGCTGACGCTCGATTAGTTGATAAATTATGTGTGTATGAAAAGATTCCCGTCGTCCATATCTTCGCATTTTCTGGCATTGTACCGTATCAAGGCTCATTCAGGAGTAGTAAAATCGTAGTAATTTAGCTGTCCTTATAGCAGGAAATGCGGAGTTTTGCTTGGTTTTACGGGGTAAATTCGCTTCTCTCTTGATTTTTCAGTTAAAAACGGACAGATTTTTTTCTGCCCGTTTCTATTATCTTTTCCTATTATTTACGATACGAATTATAAACATTATTACAAATACCGGTATGATGATCGGCGCTAATATGCTGATAATTCCACCGATCACGCCTACGACTACCATTACAATTCCAATAATTCCCAATATAAGAAGAAGCTTTTTCCACCAACTGTCAAAACCGAATACATGGATTTGTGCATTTTGCTCCTGATTCTTCTTTTCTTTTCCCGATGCACGTTTTGCTTCATAAGAAGTATTTGTCTTCGCAAACTCTTCATTATCCGAAGCTCCGAGAATGGTCTTGGCGATAATCCACGGGTCGCCCAATTCTGAAACAACCTCCTGCTCGCTTCTTCCTGGCGCCACTTCGTCATCGATATACTGGCTGTAATAATCAATCTGGTCTTGAACGGCGGAAACACTTATTTTCCCGCTCAGCTCTCTTTGCAATTTCTGTAAAAATTCGTATTTTGTCATTCATTTTCCCCTTAATTATACTTCAAATATAAGATCTCCGTAGGAAGGCATCGGCCACGCTTCTTTATCTACGATCATTTCGAGTTCATCGATCGGTGTACGAAGCTCTGCCATTGCCGGAGTTACTTCAAAATAATAGTATTCTGCCTGATCTTTTCCTTCTGCCATCAAAGCTGCCTGATCAGCGACTTTCACCAGAGCGTCCAATGCTTTCTTAGCTTTTTCCAAAAGCATTGTAACTTCCCCGAGAAGCTGCACCTGTACGACAGCTTCTGCACCTGCATTTTTTACTGCTACTACTGTATCTGCCAATTCCTTCGTATACTTAATGACAGCAGGAATAAACTGTTTGCTCGCCATATCGATCATCGTACGAGCTTCAATATTAATAGCTTTCGCATAATTTTCGTATTTAATCTCTGCACGGGATCGAAGTTCCGCCTCTGTAAATACTCCGAACTCTTCAAACATAGAAATCGTTGAAGGAAGTACAAGCGCCGGAATTGCTTCCACCATAGAACGAATATTAGGAAGTCCTCTTCTCTCAGCCTCTTCTACCCATTCCTCTGAATATCCATTTCCATTAAAGATGATCCGCTGATGCTCTGTGGCATATTTTTTAATAAGATCGTGAAGCGCCATCTCAAAATCGTCTGCTGCTTCAAGGATATCGCAGGCTTCCTTAAATGCTTCTGCCACAATCGTATTAAGTACAACATTCGGTCCTGCCACAGAATCTCTGGAACCAACCATACGGAATTCAAATTTATTTCCCGTAAATGCAAGCGGCGAAGTACGGTTTCTGTCCGTCGCATCTTTCGCGAAATCAGGAAGTGTACGAACACCGGTCTTCAGCTTGCCGCCTTTAATGCTTCGCGTAGCCTCTCCGGTATCTACAAGCTGCTCCATTACATCTTCTAACTGGTCTCCCAGGAATACGGAAATAATTGCCGGCGGCGCTTCATCCGCGCCAAGTCGGTGATCATTTCCCGGGTCTGCTGCTGATTCACGCAGGAGTTCTGCATGATCATCCACTGCTTTCAGTACGCAGGTAAGTACAAGCAAAAACTGTACGTTTTCATGCGGTGTCTTTCCCGGCTCAAGAAGGTTTTTTCCATCGTCTGTAATCAAAGACCAGTTATCGTGCTTACCGGAGCCATTTACCCCTGCAAACGGCTTCTCATGAAGAAGACACTTTAACCCGTGCTGGTGCGCCACTCTCTTTAACGTCTGCATAACTAAATGGTTATGATCGACAGCCACATTCGCTTCCGCATAAATCGGAGCCAGTTCATGCTGTGCCGGAGCTACTTCATTGTGCTGTGTCTTCGCAGATACTCCAACCTTCCAGAGTTCTACATTAACATCTTTCATAAATCCGGCAATTCTCTGACGAATCGTACCAAAATAATGATCGTCCAGCTCCTGGCCTTTCGGCGGCATTGCTCCAAAGAGCGTGCGTCCCGCATAGATCAGATCTTTTCTCTCGCGGAATTTTTTGGCATCGATCAGGAAATATTCCTGTTCCGCTCCCACAGAAGGAGTTACTTTCTGAGATGTTGTATTTCCAAACAAACGGATCAGTCTCAACGCCTGTTCATTGATTGCCTGCATAGAGCGAAGAAGCGGTGTCTTCTGATCTAATGCTTCGCCTGTGTAAGAACAAAAGGCTGTCGGAATACAAAGCGTCGCTCCTGCCGCATCATGTCTTACAAATGCCGGCGAAGTACAATCCCACGCTGTATAGCCTCTCGCCTCAAAAGTTGCCCGCAAACCGCCTGATGGGAAAGAGGACGCATCGGACTCTCCTTTGATCAGTTCCTTTCCCGAAAATGTCATTAATACCTTACCACTCGGAAGCGGTGCGGATATGAAGGAATCGTGTTTTTCTGCCGTAGCTCCTGTAAGAGGCTGAAACCAGTGCGTATAATGGGTAGCTCCTTTCTCGATCGCCCATTCTTTCATCTCATGGGCAATCACATCTGCGGTGGCTAGATCAAGTTCTTTTCCTTCTTTGATGATCTCCTTAAGATCTTTATATATTTTCTTCGGAAGGCGTTCCTGCATAACAGTATCATTGAATACATCCTCGCCAAAAATATCTGCTACATTGAATACTTCACTCATGCTGCTTTCGTTCCTTTCTTTACTCTGATGTAATTTCCCCATGTCATATTCTCACAACAAACCAACTGAAATTAGAAAAAGGCCTTCCAACGTCTAATTGGAACGCCTTTATCATTAACGCTTATTCTGCTTTTCCAACAGAACCAAATAATTCCATTTTCTCTTTTACAGTCTGCATAATTGCTTCTGCGCCTGGTTTTAATAATTTACGAGGATCGTATCCTTTTCCTTCCAGATCTTTTCCAGCCTCGATATATTTACGTGTAGCATCTGCAAACGATAACTGACACTCTGTGTTAACGTTGATCTTGGCAACACCGAGATCGATTGCTTTCTTGATCATATCTTCCGGAATTCCTGTACCACCGTGAAGTACCAGTGGAAGTTCTCCTGTTAATTTCTGGATTGCATCAAGAGTCTCGAAGCTTAAACCAGCCCAGTTTGCAGGATATTTACCGTGAATATTACCGATACCTGCTGCAAGCATATCTACGCCAAGATCAGCGATCATCTTACATTCCTGTGGATCTGCACACTCGCCCTGTCCAACAACTCCGTCTTCTTCTCCTCCGATAGAACCAACTTCTGCTTCCAGAGACATTCCTTTTTCTCTGCAAATAGCGATCAGCTCTTTTGTCTTAGCAACGTTCTCTTCGATTGGATAATGAGATCCATCAAACATGATAGAAGAGAATCCAGCTTCGATACATTTCTGACATCCTTCGTATGTACCATGATCAAGATGTAATGCTACCGGTACTGTGATACCAAGCTCGTCGATCATAGCATCTACCATAGCTGCTACTGTCTTGAATCCTGTCATATATTTTCCTGCGCCCTCAGATACACCTAAGATTACAGGTGATTTGCACTCTTCTGCTGTGAGAAGGATGCTTTTTGTCCACTCGAGGTTATTGATGTTGAACTGGCCTACTGCATAGTGACCTGCCACTGCCTTTTCAAGCATTTCTTTTGCTGATACTAACATAATTCTAATTCCTCCAATTCCGCCGATTGTGTTTTTTTCAACACTGTCCGGTCATATTAATGTCGCTTTTTTTATTATAAAGCATTCGCGAAGAAAAAACAAGAAAAAATGGCTGAGATGCATTTCCCAGCCATTTGAAGTCATCATGATACTATTTCTTTGTGTTCCATATGTAAATATTTCTCTCTTGTAGCCATGCCGCCGCGAATATGGCGCTCTGACTTATTGCGATCCAACACTTTGCGTGCTTCTCCTGCAAGAGAGGGATTGATGCGCACAAGGCGGTCGGTTACGTCTTTATGTTTGGTCGTCACAATTTAGAACGGTTTCATTTTCTTCAATTAATACAGACTCATCTAACCCAAGATCACCAAGCAAGCGTAAATAAATATCTACATTTCCCTCCTTATCTACTCTGCCGTTCGCGACTAAGATTAAATGCATCATGTCTGCCTCTTAAAATCTCCTGTGCTTTTTCAAATGTCTCATCTTCTATGATTCGAAGTTCCGGCCTCTCCACAACCATCCATTCAGTCTCGTCCTTATCTCTTCTCTGACCTGTCAGAAAATCACTGACTTCTTGCTTGCCATTGATGATTTTTCCGGTATATATTTCATTTGTTAAAATACGGCACGTTGCATTCTGACTCCATTTGCAATTTCGTTTTGTCTTATAACCTTTTTCATTTAACATATTTGCAATCTTGGCCGCACCGTAACCTTCTTCTGTATACCACTTGTAAATCTGCTGTACAACTTTAGATTCTTCTTTATTGATTGCAAGATTAAAATAATCTCCGATTGTTTTATCGTATCCATATACAATATTAGGAACTCGTCCTTTTTCTGCGTTCATCTTCTTGCCGAACTTTACACGCTTGGAAGTATTTGCACTTTCTTCCTGTGCCAGAGCTCCAAAAATGGTGAGAACAAACTCGCTGTTTCCCATACTGGTCATATTCGCTGTTAAGAATTGTGTCTCAATTCCCAATGATTTCAGCTTACGGACATTCTGTAAAAGATCTACAGTATTTCTTGCAAAACGAGAGATGTCTTTTACAACAACCATATCAAATAATCCATGCTCTGCATCAGTCATCATGCGAAGAAATTCTTTACGATTTTTAATTTTAGTTCCGGAAATACCTTCATCTGCATATAATCTTACTAAAGTGTCCCCTGTGCGCTTGGTATATTCTGAAAAGAATTCCTTTTGGGCTTCCAGACTGTTGAGCTGATCGGCTTTGTCGGTGGAGACTCGGCAATAGGCTGCTATGTTCATAGTATTACCTCTCTGTTATAGTTGTATCGTTCTGTTACATCTTTTATTATATCATAAAAAAGACAATAATAAACCTTATTTTTACACGGTTTATTATTGTCTAAATTTTTTACACTATTTATCAAAATCTATAAATATTTTCTTCCAGATTTCCATATCTTCATCTTTTATCTCTTGCATTATTTTTTTATTTTTCAACATCTGTTTCATATTTCTTGCCACTTCAACTTTCCACCCCTTTTCTAATGCTACATTATTCTTTGAAGCGAACTCTTCTATTTGCGGTACTATGGTCCTATGTCAAGATTTAGTACAAGTTAAAATGAGGTTTTCCTCATCTTAACTTGCCATAAGCAATTCGTCTTTCTGGATTCTACGATACAGTTCTTCATAATCATTTGGAGACATATAGT
>Ga0129317_1000660_pt1 | contig 32815 bp, 29 predicted proteins | sample Cm1ome_FD_94430 | JGI IMG/M metagenome (GOLD analysis project Ga0129317, IMG submission 94430) | Eastern black-and-white colobus group fecal microbial communities from Wisconsin, USA - Cm1105 metagenome | ecosystem: Host-associated > Mammals > Digestive system > Large intestine > Fecal | place... | reverse complement strand
GATTTTCTTCCGCCGGGCGTTTTCTTCTGGGGTACGATTCTTTCTGGCCATAATAATTACCTCCAATGTGGTGCTTCTATTCTACACCACATCGGAGGTTTACACAAAGTTTGGGATGGTCTCACGCCGGGATCTGATGAGGGGCTAGCTCCGTAAGGGGCTAGTCTACTCGACCACAAAATTTTACACCCGGCCTCTTTTCTTAACCCATCAGAGCGTTGTATTGTTCGGCAAAGTTATTGGAGATTACAGTAAACAGGTAGTTATTGACCGTTCTTCTTCCTCTTGTGCTTCTTCAAGTTCAAAGTAAGCAGTATTCTCATTGAATGTATCTTTTAACTTAACGCTTGCAAGAGTAAGGGCATCTGCATTTGCATCACCATAAGTATCTAATGTCATTGCTCTGCTTGCGTGTCCCATCATAAGAGCTAGACTAGCAATGTCCATACCCGCACGAATACCAACAGTTGCAAAGTTGTGCCGTAGGCCGTGGGGGACTATCTTCTTTCCGTAGGCATCTACTAAGCTGTGCCTTTCTACAAACTCACTGAATAGGCGGTTATACTGCTGAGGTCGCATAAACTGTTCCTTTTCACCAATAACAAACCAATTATCTTGGGGAGCTATAAGTGCCTTACGCTCTCTTAGCGCTTGTTCTAATTGTGGCAACATAGGGAAAGTTCTATTAGAGCTTTTGTTTTTGGGACTTTTAGTATAATCTCCTAGTGCATCTCCATTACTTACACCAACAGCCGACCTTACTGTTATAGTATGTTTGTAAAAGTCTATGTCATTCCACCTTAAACCGCAAATTTCCCCACGCCTTAACCCCGCATAGAAAACCAATAGTATTCCAACATACATCGGGTCTTGTGGCTCGTAATCACAATATACCGCTTCTAATACATTATCCATTTGCTCGTTGGTTAGGTGTGTTGTCTTTGCTTCTCCCTTTTTGGGCATCTTTACACCCTTAAAGGGGTCTTTTAATAGCTCCCCGCTGTTGTAGAAGTAATTATAAACTTTTTTCAATCTAGCGTAGGTGGTATGTATTGTGTTCTGTGATAAGCCTTGCTGATAGAGCTTTGTAAGCCAACTGTTAATAACAGTCTTATCCATCGTAGCAAAAATGTAATCCCCCAAATAGGGCTTGATATACTTGTTGTAGGAATACAGACTGTTGCTGTAAGTGCTTTTCTCTATTTCGCCTGTGTCTAACTGGTGTTTCAGATATTCGGTATAGATTTTATCTACTGTCTTTTGCGTTCCAATATTAGGCATCAAGTCAGCTTCGGCATTAAGAGCATCTAACCATTCTTTAGCTATCTTTTGTGCTTCTCGTTTGCCTTTGGCTTCTGGCAACATCTTTGCGACTTCTTTCCGCTTACCATACACATCATAGTATGTTGCTCTCGCTTGCCAAGGCTTACATTTTCGGTCTAGCTGACGGACACTTACAGTTGTGAATTTCATTGCTCTAGTCCCCCTTGTTTCTAAAGCTGTTCCGCAAATCATACCACGAGTGTACCGCAGATGTTCCGCAAAGTCAAGTGTCTTTCGCAAAAAGACAACCCCGCAAACCCTTGATTTGAAAGGGTTTGCGGGGTTGAAAATCTGCAAAAAATCTGGGGATTTATTCCCACTCAATGGTGCCCGTGGGCTTCGGCGTCAGGTCAAACAGCACCCGGTTGACGCCCTTCACCTCGGCGGTGATGCGGGCGGTGATGTGCTGCAGCAGGTCGAAGGGCACGTTTTCCACGGTAGCGGTCATGGCGTCCACGGTGTTGACGGCACGGATGATGACGCACCATTCGTCGGCCCGCTTGTTGTCCCGCACGCCCACGCTCTTCAGGTCGGGGATGGCGGTGAAGTACTGCCATACCTTGCCCTCCAGACCGTTCTTGGCGAACTCCTCCCGCAGGATGGCGTCGGACTCCCGGACGGCCTCCAGACGGTCCCGGGTGATGGCACCCAGGCACCGGACACCCAGGCCGGGGCCGGGGAAGGGCTGGCGGTAGACCATGGAGGCGGGCAGGCCCAGAGCCACGCCGCAGGCGCGGACTTCGTCCTTGAACAGCATTTTCAGGGGCTCCACCAGCTGGAAGTTCAGATCCTCCGGCAGACCGCCCACGTTGTGGTGGCTCTTGACGGCCTTCACCGTCTTGGTGCCGGACTCGATGATGTCGGGGTAAATGGTGCCCTGGGCCAGGAAGTCAATGCCCTCCAGCTTCCGGGCTTCCTCCTCGAACACGCGGATGAATTCGGCACCGATAATCTTGCGCTTGCGCTCGGGATCGGCCACACCGGCCAGCTTGTTAAGGAAACGGTCCACCGCGTCCACATACACCAGGTTGGCGCCCATCTCCTCCCGGAAGACCTGTACCACCTGCTCGGGCTCACCCTTGCGCAGCAGGCCGTGGTTTACGTGGACGCAGGTCAGCTGATCGCCGATGGCCTTGATCAGCAGGGCGGCTACCACGGAGGAGTCCACACCGCCGCTGAGGGCCAGCAGGACCTTCTTGTCGCCCACCTGGCGGCGAATCAGCTCGATCTGGTCGGCGATGAAGTTGTCCATGTTCCAGTTGGCCTCTGCCTTGCAGGTGCCGAATACGAAGTCCCGGATGGCGGTTTCCCGGTTGGCGCCCTCGGCTGCCAGAGGCACGGAGCCCTTGTGGTCGATGGCCCAGAGGGGCAGGACACTGTCATAGATGGCGGCGGAGGCGTCGATCTCCACGCCGTCCACCACCCGGTTGACGCCGCCGTTGAGGATGATGCCCTTCACATTGGGCAGGGCCGCCAACTCGGCGGCGGAGATATCGTGGGGATGGATCTCAGTATAGACGCCCATGGCGCGGATCTCACGGGCAAGGCGGGGGTTTTCTTCACTGCCCAGGTCCAGAATCAAAATCATGTCCTGCTTCATAGAATCCTCCTGCAAATATTTGGTGATATTATCCTACCATGCAGGACCCCGAATGCGCAATAGAAAAGGAGAAAATTGGAGAAAGCTGACGGTAGGGAAGGGAAGGCCAGGGTAGTACATATAAGGGAACTCTGGCCTCTCTGGAAATCTGCGCCATTCTGCGGGGAGTCACCACCAACCACAGGCCGGAGCCCTTCAAAGAGGTCTGCCTCCACACCGCTGACAATCTGCGGCTGACCATTCGAAACCTGATGGGCTTTTTAAAGGCCATGGGGGGGTGAGCGGCAGGACCGTCCTTTACAAATGGGGCGAAACCTCGTATAATACTTCCCAACGAATCACAAAAGGAGGGCTTCGCCCTATGAGCAACAAGAAAAATAGAAAGAATCCGGGCATGACCCGAGAGATGGAGATAGAAAGCGCCCGCATGTTCGGCAAGCATGTGGCCAAAGAGAAAGCCATCCTGCTGTTCGTGGTGACGATGATCGCCTGTGCCATGCCTATGCAGTTGGGTGTCCGGCTGTGGGACAAGATCCCGGAGATCGTGGAGACCGGCCTCATCGGTATGGACGGAAAGGACGACTCCCTGCCCCGGGCGGCTGTGGTGTTTTTGGTGCCTGGGCTCATGTGCCTGCTGAACCTGATCTGCCATGGCCAGCTTTGGTTTAACCAGAAGCGCATGACTCTGCCCAACACGCCGGTACGGCTGGTGGGCCGGTGGGGATTTCCCGTCATCTCCGTTTTCTTCTGCAGCGGCCTCATGCTGGAATCCGCCGGCGGCGGGCTGACGCTGACCTTCCTCACTCCCTGCGTGCTGGGACTGGTGCTGCTGATGCTGGGCGGACACATGTGGGATTGCCCCCGGGACGCCAGGATTGCCCTGCGGTTCTCCTTTACCGAGGGAAATGAGCAGGCGTGGCGGGAGGTCCACCGCTTTGCCGGCTGGCTGTGGTCTGTCGGCGGCTTGCTGGTGCTGGAGGGCACCATGCTGACGGAGGGCACGAATATGACGGCGGCCTTGCTGGGGCTGGCACTGCTGGTAGTTCCCGTGGTCTACGGCTATCTGCGCGGCAGCCGCCTTCGTTGAAACGCAAAAGGGAAAGGCGCCGGTCATCGACGCCTTTTTTCATCGGAGTGGAAGAAGCCCGGACATGGCGGATACGGTGGTCCATGCGGAGAATTTGTGATCAGCAATCCCTATTACATTTTTTTTAACTGAAATTCTAACGGATTATCCAAATTTTGAATTCAATTTTCTACACACGGAGTTCTTGACGAGAAAAAATTGGCGGACTATGATAAGGGCAGAAATTACTTTGGCGGAAACAGTGCGCGGATCGGTCCGCCTGGACACTGAAAAGGAGACAGCCATGCAGTTGGCAAAGAAGGGAAGCGGCGACCAGAAGATTCCGGAAAAGGTTATGTGGGCGCTGATCGATGCCATAGAGAGCGGCCAGATCAAGGTCGGTGAAGAAATGACCTCGGAGCGGCACCTGGCGGAAACGCTGGGCGTGGGCCGGGGCTCTCTGCGGGAGTGCCTGGGTATTCTGGAGTTCCTGGGGGCTATCGAGAACCGGGGCTACCGGAAGGTGGTGGTCCGGGACGCGGATTACATCCGCAGGATCATTTCTCTGGTGCGGGTTTCCGATCAGGAGGGAATTCAGGACGATTTCAGTGAGTTCCGCCGGGTGACGGAGGCCGCCATTGCGGAGTTGGCCAGTCAGCGGGCCACGGAGGAGGACTTGAAGCAGCTCCTGGAGGCCCTGGAGGCCCTGGAGGCCGAACCGATGAACTATCAGAACGACGTGCGCTTTCACGACGCCCTGGCCAGAGCCAGCCACAACATGATGCTGGCGGCCTCCATCCATCTTGTCAACGCCATGCTGGGAGATATCCGTATTCGGTTCGGCGGCCGTGAGGATTACCAGAAGAAGACCCATGCTTCCCATTGCGCCATTTACGAGGCGGTGCGGGACCGCGACGCGGCTCGTGCCCGGGCGGAAATGGAGAAGCATCTGCAGATCGTGGAAGAATACCGCAGCAAATATCCGGAGAAGTTCGAATAATAATTCAGGGATTTGTGCAAAACGGAGAGAATTCCCGACAGATTTTGGCGTTGGTTCTTTAAGTCTTTATTTGACTAAAAGGACGGAGAATGGTATGATAGCCTCAGGTAAGATGGTCCTACCAAGCTGAGGCGATGCTGAAAGGGTCCACAATTCAGGAATACATCCGTATTCCTGTGGAGCGGTTGCCGGAGGAGTGAGTCCGCATGGTGTGGGATGCGGAAGAACCGGTGCCCGCAGTATAATAGGAAGGGATTGATACAATGAAAGCCTACAAAAAGATCATGGATGTTGTGGCTGAACTTGAGAAGATCGTCACCAGTGTGATTCTGGTCTTCGTTACAGCTCTGACATTTGTGAACGTCCTGGTGCGCAAACTGAGCGACAGCCAGTTCGCCTGGACGGAGGAACTGGTCATCAACCTGTTCGTCCTGCTGATCATGCTGGGCTGCGGCCTGTGTGCCCGTGAGGGAAGCCTCATCAGCCTGTCTCTGATCTTCGACCGTCTGAAGGTCACGGGCAGAAAGATTTTCGTCTTCATCATCACCTTGGCCAACACCGCCTTCTGGATCATTCTGCTGAAGACCGGCTATGACAAGGTCCTTACCCAGATGGACAACGGCAAGCTGACGTCCTCTCTGGGCTGGCATGAATGGGTCTTTACCATTTTCCTGCCCATCGGTGCCGTGTTCCTGATTCTGCACACCATTGAGTTCTTCATCGACACCATGCGCGGTGAGAGCGACTGCGTGAAGATCGAAGAGTAAGGGAGGAGAAAAGAAATGATCAATTTAATTCTGTTCGGCTCCTTCTTCGTGATGCTGTTTTTGAACATCCCCATCTGCGTCAGCCTGGGTATGTCCTCCATCTTCGCCATGCTCTATTCCGGGGACAAGCTGTCCATCGTCCCCACCAACGTCTATAACGGCATGGCCAAGTTTCTGCTGCTGGCCATCCCCTTCTTCGTCCTGTCCGGCAACATCATGGCCAAGGCCGGTATCTCCACCCGTCTGGTCCAGTTCATTGACGACTGTATCGGACACCGGCGCGGCGGCATCGCCATCGTGTGCGTGGTGGTGGCCTGCTTCTTCGGCGCCATCTCCGGCTCCGGTCCGGCTACCGTGGCGGCTCTGGGCATCATCCTGATCCCCGCCATGATCAACCGCGGCGGCTTCTCCGCTCCCTTCTCCTCCGCCATGATGGCAACGGCATCCTCCATCGCCATCGTCATTCCGCCCTCCATCGCGTTCGTGGTGTACGCCTCCATCACCGGCGTCTCCGTGGGCGACATGTTCATGGGCGGTATCATCCCCGGCATCATGATGGGTATTGCTCTGGTGGTCATCATCATGATCGAGGTCCGCAGAAAGGGCCTGACCGCCTCCCGCGAGAAGGCATCCTGGGGCGAGCGCTGGAAGTCCTTCCGCACCGCTTTCTGGGGCTTCCTGATGCCCATCATCATCCTGGGCGGTATTTACAGCGGCTTCTTCACTCCCACCGAGGCGGCTGCCGTCTCTGTGGTGTACGGCCTGATTGTCGGCCTGTTCATCTATCGTGAGGTCAAGATCCGCGACCTGTATGACCTGCTGGTCGACTCCACCAAGACCACCGGCGGTATCATGCTGATCATCGGCGCCGCCACCCTGTTCTCCTATATCTGCACCGTTCACGGCATTTCCGGCGCCGCGCAGAACCTGCTGCTGAACATCGCGGGCAACAAGTACGTGTTCCTGCTGATCGTTAACGTGATCTTCCTGATCGCCGGCTGCTTCGTGGACGCCAACTCCGCCATGTACATCTTCATCCCCATCATGTATCCCGTGGCTACCAAGCTGGGCATTGATCCCATCCACTTTGGCGTGCTGTCCACCGTGAACCTGGCCATCGGTCAGGTGACTCCTCCCGTGGGCGTCAACCTGTTCGTGGCTATCGGCGTCAGCAGCAAGCTGCAGGACATCAAGGACAAGACCCGTGTCACCATCGCCTCCATTTCCAAGGCTGTGTGGCCCATGATCGTGGCCTGCGTCGTTACCCTGCTGATCGTCACCTACGTGCCCTTCTTCTCCACGGTCCTGCTGGGCCGCTGATCCTCAGTGATCTGCCATCACGAAAGTGATATCAGATAAAACGCAACTTGTAAAAATTTAAGGAGGAAAAACAATGAAAAAGTTTCTTGCATTAATCCTCGCGTTGGTCATGGGTCTGTCCCTGGTCGCCTGCGGCGGCAAGACGGAAGAGAAGCCCGCTGAGAAGCCTGCTGAGAATACCGAGCAGCCCGCCGAGACCGGCACCGAGTTCCCCGAGATGACCTGGAAGTTCGCCTGCTCCGCTACCGAGAACACCTGCTGGGCTGAAATGGGCCGTGACTTCGGCCAGATGGTCAGCGACGCTACCGGCGGCAAGGTCAAGGTTGAGGTCTACGCTGCTGACCAGCTGACCGCCGGCAACCAGACCGAGGGTATCCAGGGCGTTATCGACGGCACCATCGAGCTGTCCGCTCACTCCAACATCATTTACTCCAACTTCGACGCTCGTCTGAACGTCGTGTCCCTGCCCTTCCTGTTCAGCTCCTTCGATGATGTCGACGCTAAGTTGGACGGCGATGCTGGCAAGGCTGTCGGCGAGGTCGTCGAGAGCATGGGCCTGCACCTGCTGGGCATCGGTGAGAACGGCTTCCGTCATCCCACCAACAGCGTCCGTCCCATCGAGTCCCTGGCCGATATGAAGGGTCTGAAGCTGCGTGTTGCCGGCTCCAAGCTGCTGAATGCCGCTTATGACAAGTGGGGCGCCAACTGGACCAACGCCAACTGGTCTGAGGTCTACACCGGCCTGCAGACTGGTACTTATGACGGCCAGGAGAACCCACTGCCCACCGCTGACGGTGCCTCCATCGCCGAGGTTCAGAAGTATGTCACCTACTGGACCGGTATCTATGACTGCATCTTCTTCACCATGAACGGTGAGCTGTATGACTCCCTGTCTCCCGAGCTGCAGGCGATCGTTGACGAGGCTGGCCAGAAGGCCGCTCAGAATCAGCGTGTCCTGGAGCGCGAGGGCGACCAGGAAGTGCTGCAGAAGTGGGCCGACGCCGGCATCGTTGTCAGCGAGCTGACTCCCGAGGCTGCTGAGGAGTTCCGCAAGGCTGCTGAGCCCTGCTACGACGAGTTTGCTGACCAGCTGACTCCTGAGCTGATCGCTGCCTTCACCGAGTAATTCGGCTGCGGCAAGATCGCTATAAGAAATCGAAGTTGCGTGATGAAAACGCGGCGGCAGCTGTCTGCCGCCGTGTTTTTCAGCACCAAAAAAGGAAATTTTTGCCAGCTTCCGGCCTGCCGGAATCCCGATCACATCATAAGGAGGACTATCATGCAGTACGAAAAAGAATTTCTGCGAGAGCTGTACCGGAATTTGCTGGATATGCGGCTTTTGGAGAAAAAGATGGTGGATACCTACGCCCAGGGGCGGGTGCCCGGCCACGTCCACAGCGGCGTGGGCCAGGAGGCAACCTATGTGGGCGTACTGACCAACTTCAAGGAAGGCGACTATTATAAGCGCACCCACCGCGTGACCGCCGTGCCCTATATGATGGGGACTTCTCTGGATACCTTCTTCGGGGAGCTGCTGGCCAAAAAGACCGGCAACTCCGGCGGCCGGGGCGGCAGTCTTCACATCGGCGAGCTGCGCACCGGTGACCTGGGCTTCTCCGGCACCCTGGGCTGTGACGCCGCAGTGGGCGTGGGCGCGGCTTTGACCATCGACATGGAGGGCCGGGACAATGTGGCTTTCGTGTTTATGGGTGATGGCACCTCCAGCCGTGGTCCGGTGTACGAGGCTATGAATCTGGCGGCGGCCTGGAAGTTGCCGGTACTGTTCGTATGCCATAACAACCAGTTTGCCATTTCCACCCCCTGCTCCTACTCCATCGCCGCCAAGAATGTGGTGGCGGACCGGGCTTCCGGCTACGCCATGCCTGCCAAGGTGGTGGACGGCACCGATGTGCTGGCGGTCTACGAGGCTGCAAAGGAGCTGCTGGAGGGCGTCCGGTCCGGTAAGGGCCCCGCAGTTCTGGAGTGCAAGGACTACCGCTGGCGCGGGCACTTCGAGGGAGACCAGTGCGCTTACCGGGACGCCGCCGTCACGGAGGAGTGGATGGAAAACAAGGACTGCGTCAAGAACATGGAGGCTATGCTGGTGGAGCAGGGCGTCATTACCCCCGAGGAGATCGCCCAGATGCGGGCGGACTTCGACCGGGAGATGGACGAGGCCATCCTCCGGGCTGAGGCGGCGCCGGAGATGGAGCCCGAAGAGATTTATGACGGTCTCTACGTTTGATAAGGAGGGCAGAACGGCATGAAAGTTACTTACGCGAAAGCAATCGGCGACGCGCTGAAGGAAGAGATGCGCCGGGACGGCAAGGTGCTGATCTACGGTGAGGATGTGGCCCAGTTCGGCAACATTTTCGGCATTACCCGCGGCATGCTGGAGGAGTTTGGCCCCAAGCGGGTGCGCAACACCCCCATCACGGAGACCGCCATCATCGGCAGCGCCATCGGCGCCGCGGAGACCGGTCTGCGCCCCTGTGTGGAGCTGATGTACTCGGATTTCACCATGGTGGCCTTTACGGAAATCTTCCACTGCGTTGCCAAGTGGAGATATATGCATGGCCCGGAGTATAAGCTGCCCCTGGTGATCCGCAGCGCCTCCGGTGCCTCCAACGGCGCGGGAAGCGAACACTCCAACACCGTGGAAAGCCTGTTTATGCATGCGCCGGGGCTCACCATCATTACCCCCTCCTGCCCCTATGACGCCAAGGGCCTGCTGAAGTCGGCCATTCGGTTCGACAACCCGGTGCTGTTTTGTGAGCCCAAGCAGCTGTACCAGACCAAGCAGGAGATTCCTGACGATATCTATGAGAGCGATTACACCATCCCCATCGGCCTGGCGGACGTAAAGCGCCCCGGCAGGGACGTGACCCTGGTGGCCATTGGCCTGATGGTGCCCCGGGCTTTGGAGGCCGCCGAAAAGCTGGCCGCCGAGGGTATCGACGTGGAGGTCATTGACCCCCGCACCATCGCGCCTCTGGATAAGGGGACCATCTTTGCCTCCATCCGTAAGACCCACATGGCCGCTGTGGTGGAGGAGGGCAACAAGACCGCCGGCATTGGCGCCGAGCTGGCCGCCATGTTCCAGGAGGAGCTGTATGACGAGCTGGACGGCCCCGTGGCCCGCATCGCGGCTCTGGACGTGCCCATGCCCTACAACATCCGCATGGAGAAGCACAGTATCCCCAGCGTGGACCGTATCTGTGCCTCTATCCGCGCCATGTTCTAAAGACCCGCTGAAAAGGAGGATATCATGAGTACTGCGATTGTAATGCCCAAGGCGGGATTGACCATGGTGGAAGGCACCATCGCCGAATGGAAGGTGGCAGAGGGCGCCTACGTGAAAAAGGGCGACATCCTCATGGAGTATGAAAACGAGAAAAACACCATCGACTGTGAGGCCCTGGGGGAAGGCTATGTCCATATCATTGCCAAGGAGGGTGACACCATCCCCGTGGGCGAGGTGATCGGCATGCTGGCCGAGAGCGAGGCGGAGCTGGCCCAGCTGGCCGGCGGTGCCGCTCCGGCTGCCCCTGCCGCACCCGCTGAAACGGAGGAGAAGGGCTGCGCCCGGGAGTGCCCCACCTGCGTTCACACGGCGCCTGCTGCGGCGGCTCCGGCTGTCACTGGCACCGTCAGCGCCGCTGTCATGGCCGACGGACACATCCGGGCCTCCGGCCTTGCCAAGAAACTGGCTAAGGAAGCGGGGGTCAGCCTGGCGGACATCGCCGCCTCCGGCGGCCCCGACGGGACCCGCATCATTGCCCGGGATGTCCGGAAATATCTGGAGCAGCCCAAGGCCGCACCCGTGGCCGCTGCTGCCGCTGCCTCCGTAGAGGACGAGATCACCGAAATCCCCTGGACCGGCGTGCGGAAGGCCATCGCCCGCAATATGTACAACAGCCTGCAGGAGATGGCCTAGTGCACCGCCACCTGCGAGATGGATGTCACGGAGCTGCTGGCCCTGCGGCAGAAGCTGGTGGCCCAGCAGGAGTACCTGGGCTGCAAGATCACCGTCAACGACCTGCTGTGCAAGGCTGTGGCCAAGATGCTGGTGAAGCATCCCCTGGCCAACGCCACCTTCGACGGTAAGACACTGTTCTCTCATAAGCATGTGCAGCTCTCCGTGGCAGTGGCCACCGAGGGCGGCCTCATGGTCCCCGTGGTGAAGAACGCCGACACCCTGCCGCTGGTGGAGCTCAGTAAGACCATCAAGGACCTGGGCACCAGGGCCAAGGAGAAGAAGCTGCGGGAAGGCGAGCAGGGCTGCGGAACCTTTACCGTGTCCAACGTGGGCATGTTCCCCATCGACATGTCCACTCCCATCATCAATCCCCCGGAGGTAGCCATCATGGGGTTCGGCCGCACCACCAAGAAGCCCGTCTATCTGGATGGACAGTTCGTGCCCCGGGATACCATGATCGCCTACATGACCTTCGACCACCGGGTGGTGGACGGCCTGGAAGTGGGCGGCATTTTCAAAGACCTCCAGACGCTCATTGAGCATCCCGAACTGATCCTGGCTTGAGGGAGGCGTGCAACGTATGAATATCATCGTTATCGGCGGCGGCCCCGGCGGCTATGTGGCCGCCATCCGTGCAGCCCAGCTGGGCGCGCAGGTCACCGTGATCGAGAAGGAACACCTGGGCGGCACCTGCCTGAACGTGGGCTGCATCCCCACCAAGTGCCTGCTGCATTCCGCTGAGCTGGTCTCCCAGATCAGGGAGCAGGGAGCGGACATCGGCGTGGAGGTGGAGGGCGTCAAGGTCAATTTCCCAAAGGTGATCGCCCACAAAAATGAAATCTCCCAAAAGCTGACCGGCGGCATCGCAGGGCTCTTCAAGATGAATAAGGTGAAGAAGATCGACGGCGAGGCATCCTTCATCGGTCCCCGGAAACTGTCCGTGAAAAAGCCCAACGGCACCACGGAGGTCATGACTGCCGACGCCATCATTGTGGCTGCCGGCTCCGTCAACGCCGTGCCGCCCATCCCCGGCATCCGGGAGAATCCCAACTGCATTGACTCCACTGGCGCCCTGAGCCTGGAGGAGCTTCCCAAGACCATGGTGGTCATCGGCGGCGGCGTTATCGGTTTGGAGCTGGCCTGCGCCTATGCGGCTTTCGGCACCAAGATCACAGTGGTGGAGGCCATGGACCACATGCTGCCCATGCTGGACGGGGACCTGACCGCTATCGGTGTGGCCCACATGAAAAAAATGGGCATGGAGTTCCATTTGGAATGTCCCGTGCAATCCGTGGAGGCCAGTCCTGAGGGCGCCAAGGTCATCTGCAGGAACAAGGCGGGGGAGACCGTCAGCTTTGAGGCGGAGAAGGTGCTGGTGGCCATCGGCCGCAAGGCCAACACCGCTTCTCTGAACCTGGATGCCGGCGGGCTGAAGCATGACCGGGGCCGCATCCTCGTCAATGAAAAGATGGAGACCAGTGTGCCAGGCGTCTACGCCGTGGGTGACTGTGTTATGGGCTATGCCCAACTGGCCCACACCGCCAGCGCCATGGGCGAGGTGGCCGCCGAGAACATCTGCGGTGTTCCGGCCGTCTACGATGAGAGCACCAACCCCACCTGCGTCTATATGGAGCCGGAGGCGGCCTCCGTGGGCCTGACGGAGGAGCAGTGCAAGGCCAAGGGCATTGCCTACAAGGTGGGGAAGTTCCCCATGAGCGCCAACGGCAAGGCTCTGATCCTCAACGGCGGCGAGGGGCTGGTAAAGATCATCGCCGGTGCCAGGTACGGAGAAGTGTTGGGTATGCACATCATTGGCCCACGTGCCACGGACCTGATCGCGGAGGGAGCATTGGCTATCCGGGTGGAAGCAACTCTGGACGAGCTGATCTCCACCATCCATTCTCATCCCACCGTCACCGAGACCATGCGGGAGGCGGCACTGCACGCCGAAAAGCGGGCCATCCACACCAAGAATTGAATCATGGTAAAAAGGTCCGGCATTGGCCGGGTCTTTTTACATATATTTTGGGAAAATGAATTCAAAATGACGAAAATCGGCCTTAATTTTTGGCACTATAAAATGCGTTTGATGGCTTGTTGGATAAAAAGCGGAGTGCTATAATCTGGGCAGATGGAGAAAATGCCGAACGATACCCGCGCGCGGTGTTGGAGACCCATCGCAAAAACACAGTGCGTTGGATATAGGAGGATGACATGAAACGAGAGACTTCGCTGCAGGATTACGCATTTATGGAGATTCGGAAACGGATCCAGAATGGGACGTATCCCCCAGGCTCCAAGCTGTCCACCCAGGAGATTTCCGACTCTCTGGGCATCAGCCGTACGCCGGTGGTTGCAGCCATCAATCGTCTGGTGGCACAGGGGGTGGCGGAGGCCATTCCCAACCGGGGCGTCACCGTGGCTAAGATCACGCCCCGCCGAATTTTGGAGACTGTGGACATCCGCATGATGATCGAGCGTTTCTGCGTGCGCCCTGCCATCAAGAACGTGGATTATGCCCCGGAGATCATCGCGGAGATGCGGGAACTGGTGGATGCCCTGCAGGACATTGAGGATTTCAATGCTGCCTATGAACTGGAGAGCCGGTTCCATACCCTGTATGTGAAGCTGGCGGGCAATGAGAAGCTGCTGAACATCTACGAATCCAACTGGAGCATTGGCAGCATCTTCTTTCTGTGGACCTCTTCCACCACCAATGTGGACTTCCTGCGGGATTCCCTGAAGGAGAGTCAGAAGATTCTGGACCCGCTTCTCGCCAAGGATGCGGAGGCGCTGGAGGCCTTCATTCAGAAGCATATCCAGGTGGTGTACGACACGATTGATTGGTATATTCGGCAGGGTATGGACCAGGTCACCATGATGCCCAAGCGGAAGGTCGCCTGGGAGAAGAAGTGAGCCTTGGCAAAAAAAACCAAAGATGGTCCTACCATTTATTCAAAAGGTAGACTTTTTGTGCAGTGACGCATTTTATTGTTGACTTTTTGAATATCAAATGATAATTTTGTATTGCAGAAAACGCAAAATTGAATTCAATTTTGCGTTTTAAAGGGGAAAGCATGGAGGAGAAGCTGCGGGTAACACTGGTCTGCAACGCCGGACTGCTGCTGGAGTACCGGGGGACCACGGTGCTGATGGACGGGATTTACGGCCCGGAGGGACATCCCTTCAGCAATCTGACGGATGTGACCTGGCAGCAGATGCTGCAGGGTGCGGGCCGCTTTTCCAAGGTGGATTACCTGCTGTTTACCCACGCCCATCCCGATCACTTTTCTCCCGGTATGACCATGGAGTACCTGCGGTACCGCCAGGTGAAGGGCATCTTTAAGCCGTTGGCGGACCAGCCGGACTCCGCGCTGGATATCTTTCTGCGGGAACGGCGCATCCCCTGTGTGGACCTGTCCCGAAAGACGGACCACGCCTCTTTCCGCGTGGAGCCCCACCTGACCGTGCGGGCGTTCACCGCCCAGCACCTGGACCGGAAGTTCTGGGGCGTCCGCCATCTGTGCTATGTGCTGTCCTTCGATGACAAGCACGTGTTATTTACGTCAGATGTGGATTATATGAGTACCTCATTTGATGTGGTGAAGGACCTGCCATTGCGGGCGGTATTTTTGAATCCGCTGTTTTTCCGGGTGTTTCACAACCCGAAGTTTTTCCACGGCAGCTTGAAGGCAGAGAACTACTGCGTGTATCATGTGCCCTTTCAGGAAGATGACACCATGCAGATGCGTTACATGCTGCAGCGGGACCTGGCCAACTGGCCGCCTGAGGAAGGAACGGCTTTGGCACTGACGGAACCCTGGCAGACCGTGGAGCTTTAGGCCGTATCCCACGAAGAGAACCGTCTCTTCTTTATCATACATCAATAGGAAGGAAGGGTAAGGTATGAGTTTTGACATGGAAATGGCTCAGGGCAAACTGGGCCGCGTGATCGCGGTACGCCTGAAACCCGGCACGGATGTGCTTCTGGGGCTGCAGGAGGCCTGCGAGCGCAACGGCATCAACAACGGTGTCATCCTCAGTGCCATCGGAAGCCTGCGGGACCCGCATTTCTGTAATCCCGTGGAGCTGCCCACCAAGGCGGGCTACGGCTACGGGGAGACCCTGCATCTCACCGGTCCCATCGAGCTGACCAGCGCGTCCGGCATCATCTGCCATGATGATGAGGGCAACACGAACCTGCATGTCCATATGACGGTGACGGACCGGCACGGCAACGCCCACGGCGGTCATCTGGTGGAGGGCACCCAGGTCCTGCTGACCGTGGATGTGATCCTGGCCGAGATCGAGGGCCTGGTCATGGGCCGCAAGTTTGACGAGGAGCTGGAGGTTCCCCTGTTTGCTCCCCGCCAGGAATAATTTGTTTTCAATTGCATTGTGATCCATAGAGCCAAACATTTTAAGAAAGGCGTGAAAACATTGGCAACGAAAAAGAAGAACTCTGAAGAGAAGTACTCCAAGGAACTGCTGCTGGGTTTCTACCGGACCATGGTCCGCATCCGCACATTTGAGGAGCACGCGGCTGAATGCTTTACCAAGGGCATGCTGGCCGGCAACATCCACCTGAGCATTGGTCAGGAGGCCGCTGAGGCCGGCGCTTTCGCCACCATCCAGCCTCAGGACTACTTCACCTCCACCCACCGCGGCCACGGCCACGTCATCGCCCGCGGCGGCGACCCCAAGCTGGCAATGGCCGAGCTGTTCGGCAAGCGCACCGGCTACTGCAAGGGCAAGGGCGGTTCCATGCACATCGCTGATATGGCCAAGATGAACCACCTGGGCGCCAACGGCATCGTGGGCGCCGGCCAGCCCATCTCCGCAGGTTCCGCGCTGGCCTCCAAGATCATGGGCGACAATTCCGTCACCGTGGGCTGCTTCGGCGACAGCTCCACCAACGAGGGTACCTTCCATGAGGCCCTGAATATGGCCGCTACCTGGATGCTGCCTCTGGTGTGGTTCATTGAGAACAACTGCTACGGTGTTTCCACCGAGATTCACCGCGTCACCAACACCCCCGACCTGGCTTCCCGTGCCGCTGCTTACGACGTGCCCTTCGCCGTGGTGGACGGCACCGATCCCGTGGCCGTCTATGAGGCTATGACCAAGGCCATGGACCATGCCCGCAGCGGCAAGGGCCCCTATGTGGTGGAGGCCAAGGTCTATCGTTATCAGGGCCATTACTGCGGCGACCCCGCCGTGTATCGTCCCGCCGAGTACATGGAGAAGGCTCTGGCCAACGACGGCATCGAGAAGCTGGGCAAGAAGCTGATCGCTATGGGCGTCAAGGAAGAAGAGCTGGAAGAGATCAAGAAGGCCGCTCAGGAGGAGATGGACGAGGCCGTCAAGTTCGCCGACGAGTCTCCCTATCCCGATCCCTCTGAGGTCACCGACGATATGTATACTGCCGATAACGAAAGGTGTGTGGCAAGATGAGCAAGAAGATCACTGTGAGCAAGGCCATTCGTGAGGGCCTGCTGGAAGAGATGCGCCGGGATGACAAGATGTTCATCATGGGCGAGGATATGGCCGTTATGGGCAACGTGTTCGCCGTCACCACCGGTTTCCTGGATGAGTTCGGTCCCAACCGTGTGATTGACACCCCCATTTCCGAAGAGGGCTTCCTGGGCATGGCCGTGGGCGCTGCCATGCGCGGTATGCATCCCTGCGTGGAGCTGATGTATGACGACTTTGTCACCGTCTGCGCCGATCCTCTGTTCAACCAGGCTGCCAAGCTGAAGTACATGTCCGGCGGTCAGTGCTCCATCCCCCTGGTGCTGCGTATGCCCATGGGCTCCGGCCGCCGCAACGCCGGTCAGCACTCCCAGTCCCTGGAGGGCATGGTCTGCCACTTCCCCGGCCTGAAGGTCGTGGCTCCCTGCTCCGCCGCTGACGCCAAGGGCCTGATCAAGTCCGCCATGCGTGACCCCGATCCCGTGGTGGTCTTTGAGCACAAGCTGCTGTACGCCAAGAAGGAAGAGATCCCCGAGGACGAGGATTACCTGGTTCCCATCGGCAAGGCCAACGTGAAGCGCGAGGGCAAGGACCTGACCATCATCACCTGGAGCCGCGAGGTCAACTTCTCCATGGAAGCCGCTGAGAAGCTGGCTGCCGAGGGCATTGACGTGGAGGTCCTGGACCTGCGTACCCTGGTGCCCATCGACTGGGACGCCATCAAGGCCTCTGTCTCCAAGACCCACAACGTCATCATCGTTTCTGAGGAAGTCAAGCGCGGCAGCTATGCCGGTGAGATTTCCGCTCAGATCGCCGAAGAACTGTTCGACGAGCTGGACGCCCCCGTGGAGCGTGTCTGCGGCCTGAACATCGTCTCTCCCTTCAGCCCCGTGCTGGAGGACCAGAACTTCCCCCATCCCGACGACATCGTCAAGGCCGTCAAGCGCGTCCTGAACAAGTGAGGAGGTAATCAACATGGCACATGAAGTATTGATGCCTCAGCTGGGCCTGACCATGGAGGAGGGCACTGTCTCCACCTGGATCAAGCACGAAGGTGATGAGGTGAAGGTCGGCGACGTGATCGTGGAGATCACCACCGATAAGCTGACCAATGAGGTCGCCAGCGAATTTGAGGGCGTCCTGCTGAAGATTGTGGCCCAGGAGGGCGAGGACATCCCCGTCAAGGGCCTGCTGGCCTACATCGGCCAGCCCGGGGAGGCCGTGGGCGGTGCTGCCCCCGCTGCCGCTCCTGCTGCTCCCGCCGCCGTGGAGGCCGCTCCCGCTGCCCCCGCCGCTGCTCCTGCTCCCGTGGCCGCCGCGAACGGCGCCCGCATCCGCATCTCCCCACTGGCCCGCAAGACCGCTGCCAAGCTGGGCGTGGACTACACCGGCATCGTCGGCACCGGCACCTCCGGCCGTATTCGTCAGGCTGATATCCTGGCTGCCGCCGAGGCTCAGAAGAACGCTCCCGCGCCTGTGGCTGCTGCTCCTGCCGCTGCTCCCGCTCCCGCTGCCAAGCCTGCCGCTCCCAAGGCCGGTCTGGAGCTGATGGAGGGCGACACTGTGGTGAAGCTGTCTGGTATGCGCAAGGTGGTCTCCGAGCGGATGCTGGCCTCTCATACCGAGATCCCGCCTGTCACCCAGAACATCAAGGTGGATGTCACCAATCTGATGAAATTCCGCAAGATGCTGCTGGCCGAGACCGGCAAGAAGTACTCTGTCAACGATCTGGTGCTGAAGGCTCTGGCTGTCTGCCTGCGGAGCCATCCCGAGATCCTGGTGAGCTTCGACGAGGCCAACCACCAGATCATCCAGCGCGCGCATGTCAACATCGGCATGGCCGTGGCTCTGGACTCCGGCCTGATCACCCCCGTCATCCGCGATGCCGACAAGATGGGCCTGGATACCCTGGCTGCTACTGCCAAGGATCTGGCCACCCGCGCCAAGGAGAACAAGCTGAAGCCCGAGGAATACAAGGGCAACACCATCACCGTGTCCAACCTGGGCATGTTCGGTATCGAGACCTTCACGCCCATCATCAACCAGCCTGATTCCGTCATCGTGGGCGTCTGCGCTATCGAGGACGAGCTGGCTCTGGACGATGATGGCAAGGTCGTGAAGAAGCAGGTCATGCGTTTGTCTGTGACGCTGGATCACCGCACCCTGGACGGCGCCGTTGTGGCGAAGTTCCAGATGGACCTGCGGGATCTGCTGCAGAACCCCATGAGCATCCTGCTGTAAGGGGAGGAACAAACAAATGGCTTATGAACTGAAAATGCCCCAGCTGGGCCTGACCATGGAGGAGGGCACTGTCTCCAAGTGGGTCAAGCAGGAGGGCGATACCATCAAGGTCGGCGATGTGATCGTGGAGATCACCACCGACAAGCTGACCAATGAGGTCGCCAGCGAGGTGGAAGGCACCATGCTGAAGATCGTGGCCCAGGAGGGCGACGATGTGCCCGTCAAGGGCACTCTGGCCTGGATCGGCCAGCCCGGCGAGCAGATCGGCGGCGCCGCTCCTGCGGCTGCACCTGCTGCCCCCGCCGTGCCCTTCGCTCCCGCTGCCCCTGCCGCTCCCGTCAAGGCGGCCAGCGACACCAGCGTCATCGTCATCGGCGGCGGCCCCGGCGGCTATGTGGCCGCCATCCGCGCCGCGCAGCTGGGCGCCAAGGTCACCGTCATCGAGAAGGAGCACCTGGGCGGCACCTGCCTGAACGTGGGCTGCATCCCCACCAAGTGCCTGCTGCACTCCGCTGAGCTGGTGGAGGACATCCGCAGCCAGGGCCCCGACATCGGTGTCAAGGTTTCCGGCGTGGAAGTGGACTTCCCCCAGGTCATCAAGCACAAGAACGACATCTCCAACCGGCTGACCAGCGGCGTTGCCGGCCTGCTGAAGATGAACAAGGTCAAGAAGATCGACGGCGAGGCCACCTTTACGGCCCCCGGCAAGCTATCTGTCAAGAAGGCTGACGGCACCACCGAGGAGATGACCGCTGACGCCATCATCGTGGCGACCGGTTCCGTCAACTCCCAGCCGCCCATTCCCGGCCTGAAGGAGAACCCCAACTGCATCGACTCCACCGGCGCACTGAGCCTGGAGAAGCTGCCCAAGAGCATGGTGGTCATCGGCGGCGGCGTCATCGGTCTGGAGTTGGCCTGCGCCTATGCCGGCTTCGGCACCAAGATTACCGTGGTGGAAGCCATGGACCACATGCTGCCCATGCTGGACGGCGACCTGACCAAGATCGGCGTAGCCCACATGAAGAAGATGGGTATGGAGTTCAACCTGGAGTGCCCCGTGCAGTCCGTTGAGACTTCTCCCGTAGGCGCCAAGGTGGTCTGCAAGAACAAGGCCGGTGAGACCGTCAGCTTTGAGGCGGAGAAGGTCCTGGTGGCCATTGGCCGCCGCGCCAACACCGCTTCCCTGAACCTGGAAGCCGGCGGCATTGACAATGACCGCGGCCGCATCCTTGTCAACGACAAGATGCAGACTAACGTCCCCGGTGTCTATGCCATCGGTGACTGCGTATTCGGCCATGCGCAGCTGGCCCACACCGCTTCCGCCATGGGCGAGGTGGCCGCTGAGAACATCTGCGGTATCGAGGCCACTTATGACGAGAAGACCAACCCCACCTGCGTGTACATCGAGCCCGAGGCGGCTTCCGTCGGCCTGACCGAGGAGCAGTGCAAGGCCCAGGGCATCGAGTACAAGGTGGGCAAGTTCCCCATGAGCGCCAACGGCAAGGCCCTGATCCTCAACGGCGGCGAAGGTCTGGTGAAGATCATCGCCGGCAAGGAGTACGGTGAGATCCTGGGTATGCACATCATCGGGCCCCGTGCCACCGACTTGATCGCGGAGGGTGCTCTGGCCATCGGCGAGGAGATGACCCTGGATGAGATCATCAACACCATCCACAGCCATCCCACCGTCACCGAGACCATGCGCGAGGCTGCTCTGCAGGCCGAGAAGCGCGCCATCCACACCTCCAATAAGTAAAAGCTGCAAAAGCAGTTGCGGAACTGCCCCGGACGCATGGCGTCCGGGGCAGTCTGTTTGTCCGTGACTGCAACATCACAAAAAATCTTCTTGACAAATCAGATGCGTAGTGATATCTTATTAATCCAAACCAATAAACATAATAGGTTGATGGAAAAGAGGCACATAACGATGCTAAACACCTTCACAAAGCTGCTGCGCAGCAATTTCCGCTGTGGTCGAATGCTGAACTCCCGGACTGTTGAGATGGCCGGGTGCTTCACTGCGCCCACTGCTTACTGAGTCGTTCACAGGTGAACCTCAATTTGGCCATACACAGTCCGGGAGCGAAGTTCGCCCCGGCTTTTTTGTATCCAACTTTAAATTCTGACATGAAAGAGGTATTTACCATGAGTCACTATAAATTCGAAACGATGCAGCTCCATGTCGGTCAGGAGCAGCCCGACCCTGCCACCGATTCCCGTGCCGTCCCCATTTATCAGACCACTTCCTATGTGTTCCGCAACTCCGCCCATGCGGCGGCCCGGTTTGGTCTGGCGGATGCCGGAAACATCTACGGACGCTTGACCAACTCCACCCAGGATGTGCTGGAAAAGCGCATTGCGGCCCTGGAGGGCGGCGTGGCGGCCCTGGCCCTGGCCTCCGGCGCTGCGGCCATTACCTACACCATCCAAGCTCTGGCCCAGGCGGGGGACCACATCGTGGCACAGAAGACCATTTACGGCGGCAGCTTCAACCTGCTGGCCCACACGCTGCCTCAGTTCGGCGTCATCACCACTTTTGTGAACGCACATGACCTGGCAGAGGTGGAAGGTGCCATCCAGGACAACACCAAGGCCATCTATCTGGAGACCCTGGGCAACCCCAACAGCGACATCCCCGACATTGACGCCATCGCAGCCATCGCCCACAAGCATGGCCTGCCCCTGGTCATCGACAACACCTTCGGCACGCCTTACCTGATTCGGCCTATTGAGCATGGTGCCGACATCGTGGTCCACTCCGCCACCAAGTTCATCGGCGGCCACGGCACCACCCTGGGCGGTATCATCGTGGACTCCGGCAAGTTCGACTGGAAAGCCAGCGGCAAGTACGCTCCCATCGCGGCGCCCAACCCCAGCTACCACGGCGTCAGCTTTGTGGATGCGGCAGGCCCTGCTGCCTTCGTCACCTATATCCGGGCCATCCTCCTACGGGATACGGGTGCTACCATCTCTCCCTTCAACGCCTTCCTGCTGCTCCAGGGCGTGGAAACCCTCTCTCTGCGGCTGGACCGCCACGCGGAAAACACCAAGAAGGTGGTGGAGTTCCTGGCGAACCATCCCCAGGTGGAGCATGTGAGCCATCCCAGCCTGCCGGACCACCCTGACCACGCCCTGTATGAGAAGTATTTCCCAAACGGCGGTGCCTCCATCTTCACCTTTGAGATCAAGGGCGGCCAGGAGGAGGCCCACAAGTTCATCGACAACCTGGAGATCTTCTCCCTGCTGGCCAATGTGGCCGACGTGAAGTCCCTGGTGATCCATCCGGCTACCACCACCCACTCTCAGCTCAGCCCCGAGGAACTGCTGGACCAGGGCATCAAGCCCAATACCATCCGTCTCTCCATCGGCACGGAGCACATCGACGATATCATTGCCGACCTGGAGAAGGGCTTCGCGGCAGTGAAGGGATAGTTTGTGACCGGGCAGGGAAGTACTGCCCAGGAAGGCAAATGACAACACACAAGCCGGTGAGGGAGCACCCTCACCGGCTTGTGTTCTTGATTTCGGTCATATTACGTAAAAATCTCCGGAGGCGTCCTTTTTCATCAGGTCCGCAATGGTAACATGGTCCAGATAGTCGCTGATGACCTTGTCCAGCCCCTGCCACAGGGAGAGAGTACGGCACTCTGCTGCCCGGGGACAGGCGGATGCACCGGGCTCCAGGCAGGATACCGGCGCCAAAGAGTCCTCTGTCAGCCGCAGAATATCGCCTATTGTATACCGCTCCGGGGCTTTGGTCAGCTGGTAGCCGCCGCCCTTGCCCCGCACGCCGTTCAGCAGCTTCGCCTTTACCAACAGCTTGATGATGCTCTCCAGATATTTTTCGGAAATTTCCTGCCGTTCCGCGATCACTTTCAGGGGAATAAATCCGTCTGCCTGGTGTTCTGCCAGGTCGATCATGACTCGCAGTGCATAGCGGCCTTTTGTGGAAATCAGCATGTCAGGTCCCTCCAAGTTTTGATAAACCTATTATACAACATGGTTAATAGGGAATCAACGGAAAATTTTGAAAAACCGCTTGACAAATACACATCCATCCACTATAATCCGTATTAACCTACTTGAAAGGTTGGTATAAATGAAATACAAGCTGATGCACCTGCGATGTCGCCGCTGTTTCTGACCACGGCAGACCACATTCGTTTGACATATTGAAAACGACATTCAGGAGGAAATGATCATGAGTAAGATTTATACATCCGCCGATCAGCTGATCGGAAAGACCCCGCTGCTGGAACTGGTCCACATTGAGAAGGAAGAGGGCCTGGAGGCCAGGGTCCTGGCTAAGCTGGAGTATTTCAACCCCGCCGGCAGCGTGAAGGACCGCATTGCCAAGGCCATGATCGACGACGCCGAGGCCAAGGGTCTTCTGAAGCTCGGCTCTGTCATCATTGAGCCCACCTCCGGCAACACCGGCATCGGTCTGGCCTCCGTGGCTGCCGCCCGGGGCTACCGCATCATCATCGTCATGCCGGAGACCATGAGCGTGGAGCGCCGTCAGATTATGAAGGCCTACGGCGCGGAGCTGGTACTGACCGAGGGTGCCAAGGGTATGAAGGGCGCCATCGCCAAGGCCGACGAGCTGGCCAAGGAGATCCCAGACAGCTTCATTCCCGGCCAGTTTGTGAACCCCGCCAACCCCGCCGTCCATCGGGCCACCACCGGCCCGGAGATCTGGGAGGACACCGACGGCAAGGTGGATATCTTCGTGGCGGGCGTTGGCACCGGTGGCACCGTCACCGGCACCGGCGAGTATCTGAAGAGCCAAAACCCCAACGTGAAGGTGGTGGCGGTGGAGCCTGCCTCCTCTCCGGTCCTGAGCAAGGGCACCGCGGGCAGCCACAAGATCCAAGGCATCGGCGCGGGCTTCGTTCCCGATGTGCTGAACACCGGCGTCTATGACGAGATCATCGCCGTGGAGAACGACGACGCCTTTGCCACCGGCAAGCTGATCGGCAAGAAGGAAGGCGTGCTGGTGGGCATCTCCTCCGGCGCCGCCGTGTGGGCAGCCATTGAGCTTGCCAAGCGGCCGGAGAACAAGGGCAAGACCATCGTGGCCCTGCTGCCCGACACCGGTGACCGCTACCTGTCCACGCCGCTGTTCGCGGACTGAGAAGTGTTCCATACCGGGGCCGATGCAATTGTCATCGGCCCCGTTTTTTTCAAAGAAGCAAGTTGAACAGGAGTTTTGACTGCCTATGTGAGAAAATTATGGAATATTTTTATTGACTTTTTATCGCGTCAAGATTATGATAAGAACAATCAATCAACCACAAACCGCTGAGGTGAGAGTAAAGACCACCATGCGCGCACAGAGAGTCTGGGGCGCTGGGAGCCGGACCGAAATGCAGATGGTCACAATGGGTCACCGAGGGCGCGGCGAAAGCGGCTGGGCTGCAAGTATCCCGCGACGCCGAAGGCAGGCGTTATCAGGCCGGGAGTATGTTGGTACTCTGCTGAGCGTGCGGCAGTTTTTGCCGCAAAACAAGGTGGCACCGCGGTCATTTACCGTCCTTGATGAGAAATTTCTCATCAAGGACGTTTTTTGTTGCACAGAGCAAGGAGGCAATCGTTATGACGAATCCGAAAGGAAGATTTGGCATCCACGGCGGGCAGTACATCCCCGAGACGCTGATGAATGCCGTGCAGGAGCTGGAAGCGGCTTACAAACACTACAAAAGCGACCCCACTTTTCAGGCGGAGCTAACAGAGCTTCTGAACGACTACGCGGGTCGACCCAGCCGCCTGTATTTCGCAAAAAAGGTCACAGAGGACCTGGGCGGCGCCAAGGTCTATCTGAAGCGGGAGGACCTGAACCACACCGGCGCCCACAAGATCAACAATGTGCTGGGCCAGGCGCTGCTGGCGAAGAAGATGGGCAAGACCCGCCTCATCGCCGAGACCGGCGCGGGCCAGCACGGCGTGGCCACCGCCACCGCCGCCGCCCTGATGGGCTTGGAGTGCGTGGTGTTCATGGGCGAGGAGGACACGAAGCGCCAGGCCCTGAATGTCTACCGGATGCGGCTACTGGGAGCAGAGGTCATCCCCGTCACCACCGGTACGAGCACGCTGAAGGACGCCTGCTCCGCCGCCTTCCGGGAGTGGACCAACCGCATCAGCGACACCCACTACTGCCTGGGCTCTGTTATGGGGCCCCACCCGTTCCCCGCCATGGTCCGGGACTTCCAGTCCGTCATCTCCAAAGAAATTAAAGAGCAGCTGATGGAGAAGGAGGGGAAGCTCCCCGACGCCGTCATTGCCTGCGTGGGCGGCGGCTCCAACGCCATCGGCGCCTTCTACCACTTCATTGGCGACCCTTCCGTCCGGCTGATTGGCTGTGAGGCGGCGGGCCGAGGCGTGGACACCGCCGAGACGGCGGCCACCATCGCCACGGGGCGGCTGGGCATCTTCCACGGCATGAAGAGCTACTTCTGCCAGGATCAGTTCGGTCAGATCGCTCCGGTGTACTCCATCTCCGCGGGCCTCGATTATCCCGGTATCGGCCCCGAGCACGCCTATCTCCACGACACCGGCCGGGCCGAGTACGTCCCCGTCACCGATGAAGAGGCGGTGGAGGCCTTCGAGTATCTCAGCCGCATGGAGGGTATCATCCCCGCCATCGAGTCCGCCCACGCGGTGGCCTACGCCAGAAAGCTGGCCCCCACCATGGGAAAGGATCAGATCATCGTTGTCAATATCTCCGGCCGGGGCGACAAGGACTGCGCCGCCATCGCCCGGTACAGAGGGGAGGATATTTCCGAATGAGCAACATCAAAAAAGCCTTTGCAAACGGCAAGGCGTTCATTCCATTCGTCACCTGCGGCGATCCGGACCTGGATACCACCGCCAAGGTGGTCCGGGCTATGGCGGAAGCGGGCGCCGACCTCATCGAACTGGGCATCCCCTTCTCCGACCCCACCGCTGAGGGCCCTGTGATCCAGGCCGCCAACGTCCGGGCCCTGTCCGCCGGAGCCACCACCGATAAAATTTTCGACCTGGTGCGGGACCTGCGGAAGGACATCACCATTCCCATGGTGTTCATGACCTACGCCAACGTGGTGTTTTCCTATGGCTCCGAGAAGTTCATCTCCACCTGCGCGGACATCGGTATCGACGGCCTGATCCTGCCGGATATCCCCTATGAGGAAAAAGACGAGTTCGACCCCACCTGCAGGCGGTACGGCGTGGACCTGATCTCAATGGTAGCGCCCACCTCCGAAGACCGTATCACCACCGTGGCAAAGGAGGCCAACGGCTTTATCTACGTGGTGTCATCTCTGGGTGTTACCGGCGTACGCAGCAAGATTACCACGGATATCGGCGCCATGGTGAAGCTGATTCGGCAGAGCTCCAATTTGCCCTGCGCCGTTGGTTTTGGTATTTCCACCCCGGAGCAGGCCAAGAAGATGGCGGGCCTCTCCGACGGCGCCATCGTGGGCAGCGCCATCGTCAAGCTTATCGCCCAGCACGGCCGGGAGGCCGTCCCCGATGTGGCGGACTATGTGAAACGTATGAAAGACGCGGTGCGTCTGGCATCAAGCAATCATCAAGCAATTTGAGGAGGAACCTGAAATGAAAAAGTTTTTGTCTCTGCTGACCGCCCTGGTGCTGGTCCTGTCCCTGACCGCCTGCGGCGGCACTTCTTCTGAACCCTCTGCTCCGGCGGAACAGCCCGCCGCTGAGGAGAATGCCAGCCCCTTTGCCGGGAAGAGCGTCTCCGTCATGACCCCCTACATGGCCTCCGTCACCACCAACCAGATGGTGGGCTACCTGGAGACCGATCTGACTGCCCAGGGGGCCCAGGTCAACGTCATCGACACTGCCAACGACTTCGCGGAGCTGGCAAGCCGCATTGAGGATGTCACCGCCTCCGGCACCGACGCCATCGTGCTGGTCAGCGCCGACCCCACCCAACTGGAGAATCAGCTGCGGGAGGCCATGGACGCGGGCATCCCCGTCTTCGGCGTGGACAGCGGCTACATCGATGGTATGCAGGTCAACGCCACCAGCGACAACCACCAGATGGGCCAGCTGATTGCCAGCTACCTCTTTGACGACCTGATGGGCGGCCAGGGCACCGTCATCACCCTGACCCACCGGCCCCATCCCGGCGTGGTGAAGCGCTGCGAGGCCTTTGACGAACTGATCGCCGCCAACAACAAGCTGACCCTGATCACGGAACAGCACGTCCCCGCCGAGCAGCCCATCAACGACGCTCAGGATATCGTCCAGAACCTGCTGCTGGCGAATCCCGACAAGGACTCCATCACCGCCATCCTCTGCGCATGGGATGAACCCGCCATCGGTGCCACCCAGGCCTGCCAGGAGGCCGGCCGGGACGAAATTCTGATCGTGGGCGTGGACGGCAACGAGCAGGCCGTCTCCCTCATTCAGGAGGGCACCAACCTGAAGGCTACCGTGGCCCAGAACTTCCAGGGCATGGTGGACATCGTGGTGGAACAGATGGGCAAGCTGTTCGCCGGCGAGACCATCGCCACCGGCGAACTGTACGCCGAGGCCACCCTGATCACCGCCGACAACGCGGCTGATTTCATTAAGTAACACAAGCACCAAATATCTGCGAAAGGAGGCCCGCCATGCTGCTGCAAACGGAACACGTCAGCAAGGAGTTCAACGGTATCTACGCTCTGCGGGATATCAATTTCCAACTGGATGCCGGAGAAATTCACGGTTTGGTGGGGGAGAACGGCGCGGGAAAATCCACCCTCATCAAGCTGCTGACCGGGGTCTACCAGCTCCGGGAGGGCCGCCTTTTGTGGAACGGGGAACCGGTGACCATCACCAACCCGGCGGACAGCCGGGCGCTGGGCATCCGGGTCATCCACCAGGACCGGACCCTGATCCCCACCTTCAACGGTGTTGAAAACTGCTACCTGGGCCTGGAGTACCCCACCCGACTGGGCCGGGTGGACTGGGCCGCCATGGAGCGCCGGGTGCGGCAGACCATGGAGGGCCTGGACATTGATCTGGACCTGAAAAAGACGGCGGCGGAGCTGTCTCCGCCCCAGCGGACGGAGCTGGAGATCGTCCGGGCAATGATGACCGACTGCCGTCTGCTGATTCTGGACGAACCCACCGCCAGCCTGACGGACCAGGAATCCCAGCGGCTGTTCCGGCTGCTGCGGAGCCTGCGGGAAAAGGGGACCTCCATCCTGTATGTGACCCACCGGCTGGACGAGATTTTTCTCCTGACCGACCGGGTGACCGTGTTCCGCAACGGGCAGCTGGTGGAGACCGTCCCCACCGCCAGCGTCACCCGGCAGGAACTGGTGGCAAAAATGACCGACCAGACGGCGGTGGAGCCCATTTCCCGCCGGGATGCCTTCGGCCCCGTTTTGCTGGAAGTGAAAGACCTTGCCTCCCGGGATGGCCGGGTGAAGCAGGGCAGCCTGACACTCCGCAGCGGCGAGATCCTGGGCCTGTTCGGTCTGGGCGGCAGCGGCCGGACAGAGCTGCTGGAATGTATTTTCGGATACCGGACCATGAGCGGGGGAACCGTGCTGCTGGATGGGGAGACACATGATCGCCCGACGCCGGAGACATCCATCCGCAGCGGCATGGTCCTCATTTCCGAGGACCGCCGGGGCAAGGCCATGATCGGAAACCTCAGTGTCCGGGACAACATCCTGCTCTCCAGTATTGACACCTTTTCCCGCCGCGGCGTCCTGCGGACAAAAGCAGGAAACCGCACGGCGGCGGGGCAGATCGAGTCCCTGCACATCAAGCTGGCAAGCCCGAACCAGCGGATGCTGGAGCTCTCCGGCGGCAACCAGCAGAAGGCGGTGTTCGCCCGGGCGCTGATGACCGCCCCGAAGATTTTCCTCTGCGACGAGCCCACCCAGGCGGTGGATGTGGCTACCAGGAGCGATATTCACCACCTCCTCCGGCAAAAAGCCGACGAGGGCGCCGGAGTGCTGTATGTCTCTTCCGACCTGAAGGAGCTGCTGGAGGTGGCGGACAACATCCTGGTCATGGCCCGGGGCCGCACCAGGTCGTGTTGGAAGAACCGGGGCCTGACTGCCCGGCAGGTGCTTGCCTGCTGCTATGAAAATCAGGAAAAGGAGGCGCAGCCATGAGCCGCTCAAGTCTGAAAAAAATCGTGCAGTCCTACGGCACCGTTCTGGCACTGGCGCTGATCGTGGCGGCGTTCAGCCTCATTCGGCCCGACAAGTTCTGTACCCTGACGAATTTCATCAATATCACCCGGCAGATATCCCTGCTGGTACTGATCTCGCTGGGAACTACCCTGGTCATGAGCGTCAACGAGTTCGACCTGTCTGTGGGGAGCATGGCCTCCCTCGGCGGCATCATTGCCGCTCTGCTGGCGGTAAAGGGCCTGCCTATGGCGGTGTGCTTCCTCGTTCCCGTTGTTGTCAGCTTCCTCATTGGCCTGCTGAACGGCTGGGTAGTGGCCCGGTTCCGGGTGCTGTCCTTCATCACCACCCTGGGCATGAGCACCGTTCTCTCCGGCGTCATTTACCGGCTCTCCGGCGGAGCCACCATTTTCGAGGGTATTCCCAAGAGCTTTTCTTTTCTGGGCACCGCCAAGCTGGGCCGCATCCCTCTGCTGTCCATCCTGATGGTGGTGTTCGTGGCCCTGTTCTGGTTCATGCTGGAGCACACCACGCTGGGCCGGAAGTTTTACGCCATCGGCGGCAATGAGGAGACGGCCAAAATCGCCGGGATCCGGGTGAAGAAGTACAAGACCATCGCTTTTGCCCTCTGCGCGGTCATGGCCTGCGTCACGGGCATGCTGATCGCCTCCCGGGTGGGCTCCGCCAACACCACCGCCGGCGACGGCTACTTTCTCCAGTCCTACGCGGCGGTGTTCATCGGCTGTACCGTGTCCCGGAAGGGCATCCCCAACGCGGTGGGCACCCTGGTGGGCGCCGCCATCCTGGGCATCCTGGCCAACGGCCTCACCATTCTCCAGATGCCCAGCTACATGCAGAACATCATCACCGGCGGCATTATCATCCTGGCGGTCATCGCCCAGAGGGCGGGCCACGGTGACGCCGCGTAAGGAGGAATTCCCTATGACATACATTGCGGCCTTTGACGCGGGAACCACCGCCGTGAAAGGGACCCTGGTCAACGAAGCGGGAGAGGCCATCCTCTCCCGATCTGTGGAATTGCCCACCCTCTGCCATGACGGCTGTCAGGAGCAGGCCCCGCAGGACTGGTGGGCAGCTTTCTGCGAGATTTCCCGGCAGTTCACCGAAGCGGTTCTACCAGAGGATATCAGCGGCATCATTATGAGCGGCCAGATGCAGGATCTAATTCCTCTGGACAGGGATTTGAACCCGATTTGTCCGGCTATCCTCTATTCCGACGGCCGGGCAGAGGCCCAGGCCGCCGCGCTGGAAGCAACTGTGGGCGGAGAATATTTCCTGCATACTACCGGGAACCGCTGCGACGGCTCCCTGCCCCTGCCCAAGCTGATGTGGCTGAAGGAGCACCGCCCGGAGCTGTACGCCCGGACGGCCCATGTTCTGATCAGCTCCAAGGACTACCTCATCGTCCGGCTCACCGGAGTCTGTGCCGGGGACGTGACCGCCTGCGCCACGGCGGGGGCCATGGATATCCGCCGCAAGTGCTGGGATGAAAGGCTCCTGTCCGCCGCCGGGGTGGACGCGGGGGTATTTCCTGCACTGTATCATCCCCACCAGCAGGTGGGCACTGTTTTGCCGGAGCCAGCCGCCGTCTGTGGTATCCGGGCCGGGACGGCGGTGTCCGCCGGCATCGGAGACGCCGGTGCTACCACCCTTGCCAGCGGCATCCGGGCACCGGGGCAGTACAACATCAACCTGGGCACCTCCGGCTGGGTGGCTGCCGTGTCGGACGATATCCTGCTGACCGAGGCGGGCGTGTTCAACCTGGCCGCGGCAGCGGAGGGCTGCTACATCAACGTGGTGCCGTTTCTGAACGCCGGGAATATTCACAAGTGGATCGCCGGCGTGCTGGGGCGAAAGAACGGCGCGCCGGACTATGAGACAGTGAGTGCCCTGCTGAAGAACAGCGTTCCCGGCAGCCATGGCGTTGTGTGCCTGCCATATCTCTCCGGAGAGCGGTTCCCCGTTCTGGACCCGGAGGCCCGGGGCTGCTTGTTTGGATTGACAGGGGAGACCACCGCCTCCGACCTGGCCCGGGCCTGCCTGGAAGGTGTTGCCTTTTCCCTGCGGCAGGGCCTGGGGACTCTGCCGGTCCCACCTGCGTCCATCTCTCTCATCGGCGGCGGCGGACGGGAGGCCGTCTGGTGCCAAGTACTGGCGGATGTGCTGGGCTATGAGATCACCGTGCTGGGAGATACGGAATTCCGGGCCGCCCAGACGCTTGCTGCCCTAGCCAGGAAGGATTCGGGAAGCGCTGTGTTGCCTGAGAGTGCCGCCGTTTACCGTCCCCGGAGCGAATACAGGCTGCTGTATGAGGAGCGGTATAACCGCTATCAGAAGCTGTATCCGGCATTGCGGGGACTTTGAAGGAGACAGCGCGCTTCAGCAAAGCCTGCATGAGGCCAAAGACAAGAAAAAACCGCCGATCCATTGCACTGCAATGGATCGGCGGTTTGTTTCGGTCACTCCCACTCGCTCCTGTTAGATATTTTCTAAACAGATTTGCTTATGAGATTTCGCTCAGAGTATTGGTATTCTTTTCATTATTCAGATAGTAGAGGCTATCTGATTTTTTGTTGCCATTGTGTTGCCACCTATAAGATTACTATTTTCATATTACACGCTTAGAAGTTGTGTGATCAAGTCAACAAAATCGCATGCCTTTTCGTACTTGGCAAAAATCTCTTCAAATGTGTCGTTAATCTGAACCTCAATGTAATTTTGGTGTACTAATCGATTGCGTTCTCGTCCAATGGTCAGAAAAGCAACTTCGGCCTCATCAAGTTTTTTTGTCTGAATCTCTTCTCTAGCTCTTCGCTTAAATGCGTCACCAAATAATCCAAAAAATTGGTTAGCATTACTTCCGTCCCAATTAAAAAATGTGTGGTACTGGCGTTTCATTGCTTTGTTGTCAACAAACGAAACAATTTCCACATTACATTTTGTTTTTCCATTCACAAAATCATGAATTGTTTTTGTTATTACGCTTTCAAAGTAACTTGCAGCAGAAAGTAATAATGCTTTTTTATAGGTATTGTTGATATATAGTTCAAACGAAACTTGACCATTCAATCTGCAAAATTCGATTAACTCACAATACTCCTCATATAAGGATTTTATCTTTGCACTATACATGGTATAACCCTCACTTTACACCATGAATTATTGCAAATATTCCTGAGCCTTTGCTAGTCTCTTTTTAACCATTTTACTATGGGAGGTGCTATGCGTAATTGCCTCTTCAAATTCTGGATCTACCTTTAAAGCATCAATTCTGTCGGGCTGAATTTTTTCGCAAACTAACGACTTTTTTTCATAACATTTTTTTACAGAAACAACAAAGACGCAATCAAATAAGGCGCCGTTAAAATCACCTTTTTTGGAGCAGAAACTCTCTCTAGGAATGTCTGAGCATGATTCTAAAAAGGAGATAAAGAGGTTTCTGAAGTATTCTACTTCTTCTACAGAATAGTTCATTGCTTTTTTGGCAAAGCGATTTATAAAACCGTTCATAGAGCCACTATATTCGTCACCACTACAAAGCAAAGCAAAAGATCGTAATAGAATCTCTACATCCTTAAATTTTCCATCTTCAGGCTTGCCATATATGTTCCTCCAAATACTGTTTTGATTTAGAGAATTTAGCATTCTGAAGAAATCCGAATAATATAGACAGGCTCGAATTTCCTGATTTGTAAGATTTACCCCTCCCGTATTTAACCGACTAAAAATTTCGAAAACAGAGCTATCGTCTTCTTTCGGTTCGTTTTGACGAATAGCCATGCATCGCATAGTCATAAATTCAAAATTAGATTTATATAGTCCTAGAGTATTATAGCGCAATCCATCCAAGGGATTCTTTTCACCTTTTTCAGATTTGGACAATTGCAATT
>Ga0129317_1000652_pt1 | contig 33209 bp, 30 predicted proteins | sample Cm1ome_FD_94430 | JGI IMG/M metagenome (GOLD analysis project Ga0129317, IMG submission 94430) | Eastern black-and-white colobus group fecal microbial communities from Wisconsin, USA - Cm1105 metagenome | ecosystem: Host-associated > Mammals > Digestive system > Large intestine > Fecal | place... | reverse complement strand
TACTGTGTTTGATTTTTTTGACATATAACTTTATATATATAATAAGAGAAAAGACTTACTAACAAAGCAAAATAAAACTCATTTAAACATAATTCAAAGCTAAGTCCTAAATCAAAAGAACCCCCATTAACTTTAATATGCCATGTTAAAAACGCATAGATTTGCATACATATATAACCAATCCATCCAATAGATGTTGTTATATAACCATAATAACCTTTAATCCATATCCCAATTATAATAATAAATAAACAACTTAATGCAATAGGATTTTCTAACATGATTGTTCCTTGAATGAATTCTTCACTTTCTATATTTTCAAACCATGTCAAACTCATCATCAAACAATTCAATATAAATAAACTTGTTAATAATAATCTTCTTTTCATATCTCTATCTCTCCTTATCATAAGTATACGAAAGATAAAGATAAATTATTGGTATTTTCTCTTATAAATTTCTTAATAATTTATAAAGATTGATATCATAGTGATATTTCATATTTTTTAGAACTCTATATAAAAACAACAAGGTATTAAGAACCTTGTTGTTTTAATCTTTCAGCTTTATCTTTATTTGCTTTAATAACTTTTTGTCTTGAGAATTCTTCTCTTTCTTTTTCATCAAGTGCTTCACTTATAAATTTAACTGTTGCTTCAAATTCTGGAATAGAAATATTTTTAAGTGCATTTGCTCTTTTTTGTGTTTTACGAATAGCATTAGCTAAACGATATACAGCATTTTCTATTTCCGCAAGTTTAACAGTTAATTCTTTAACATGATAGAAGCAACGATAAGCATAGTCAACCTTAGAGTTGGCTCTTTCAAATCCATACCCTAATCTAATTGGTGTCTTTTCATAACTGATTTTAGGTATTTCCACACCCATAACACTTCGATATGTAACACTAATTCCAGAATCAATAGGTACAGCATCAACAATATCGCTAATAATTCCCAAAGACATATTCGCTTCTTGTAAAGCATAATAAGCTTTTTGATAAGAGTCAGTAATATCATCTCTGATTAACTTTACATCATCTAATAAACTCATCATTTCTTTAATTAGAACATTTCTTTTTTTATCCATTAAGTCATACCCTAGATAAGCTAATTCTAGAGATTTCTTAGTTGCCATAAGATTCCCTTTTGTAGGGAAAACTTGATTAGCCATTATCTACTGCCTGTTGTAGTTCTTTAATCATTCCATCTTCTTGAAGTTGGAATTGAACTACTGCTTTTTCATGATCATAGAACTGTTCTAATACAGCATTATCAATACGATCCAATTCTGCTTTAGGTAAAACAGACAATAAACTCCATCCTAAATCCAAAGTTTCTTCAATAGATCTATTGGTATTAAATCCTTGATTTAAGAAATGTTGTTCAAATAAACGACCAAATTCCATATATTTTCTATCACTTGCAGATAACTCATCTTCACCAATAACAGATGTTAATGCTTTAACATCTTGCACATGTGCATAAGCTGCAAATAACTGATTAGATACAGAAGAATGATCTGCTCTTGTATAACCTTCACCAATTCCATCTTTCATTAAACGTGATAATGAAGGTAAAACACTAACAGGTGGATAAATACCGGTTGCATTCAATTCAGAATCAAGTGTAATTTGTCCTTCTGTGATATACCCAGTTAAGTCAGGAACTGGATGAGTAATATCGTTGTTAGGCATTGTTAAGATAGGAATTTGTGTCACTGAACCTTTTGCAGATTTAGCAATACCAGCTCTTTCATATAATGAAGCAAGGTCAGAATATAAATATCCAGGATATCCTTTACGTCCAGGAATTTCACCCTTACTTGAAGAGAACTCACGTAATGCTTCACAATAAGAAGTAACATCAGTATAAACAACCAATACATGCATATCATGTTCGAATGCTAAATATTCTGCAGCAGTCAAAGCACATCTTGGTGTTAATGTACGTTCAATGATTGGATCATTTGATAAGTTCAAGAACATAACAACACGTTGCATAACTCCTGCTTCTTCAAATGAACGTCTAAAGTATTCTGCAACGTCATTTGTAACACCCATAGCTGCAAAGACAACCGCAAATCCACTACCATCATCATCTGCAACTTTTGCTTGTTTAACAATTTGAACAGCTAATTGATTGTGTGGTAAACCAGAACCTGAGAAGATTGGTAATTTTTGTCCACGAATCAATGTTGTTAAACAGTCAATAGAAGAAATACCAGTATTAATATAGTTTCTTGGATAAACACGAGCAACTGGATTTAAAGGTTGCCCATTAATATCTACTGATTTTTCTGCATAAATATCACCTAAACCATCAATTGGTTTCCCTGCCCCTGAGAAAACTCTACCAAGAATTTCTTTAGAAACAGGTAATTCCATAGGATGACCTAGTAATCTTGTTTGTGTATTAGAAAGAGATAATGTATTTGTTCCTTCAAAAACTTGGACAACGACTTTTTCTCCTTCAATTTGAACAATACGTCCTAAACGAGTTGAACCATCTTTACATTGTAATTCAACCATTTCATCATATGAAGCATCTTTGACATGATCTAAGACAACTAATGATCCGTTAATCTCGTTTAATCCTACATACTGTAAACTCATAACTTATACCTCCTTAGTCAATAGATGCAATCGCTTCATCAATTTCTTTATAATAATTATCAAATAAATCTAAATTATTATTTGGAACATCATATTTCATTTTAATCACTTGATCAAAAATACCTGTTTCCAATAATAAACGAATAGGTTTACCAGCATTGACAACTTCTTTACCACGTTTATAAACATATAAAATAACTTCCATCATCTTTAATTGTTTTTCAAGTGGTACATAAGTATCATCTGGATGGAATGCATTTTGTTGTAAATAACCAACACGAACAAGTTTTGCAACTTCAATAACCAATTTTTGATCATCAGGCAAAACATCAGAACCCATCAATTTAACAATTTCCATCAATTTCGTTTCTTCAGCTAAAATACTTGATAATTCTTGACGATCTCTTAAGAATTTAGGATCAACATTCTTATTAAACCATCTTTCCAAATCTGGAATATATTCACTATAACTTTGATTCCAGTTAATCGCAAAATAGTGACGTGCGTAAGCTAATGCTTTATCCAAAGCCCAGAATGTACGAACGAAACGTTTTGTATTTTGAGTAACTGGTTCAGAGAAGTCAGCCCCTTGAGGTGATACTGCTCCGATAATTGTTACAGAACCTTTTGTTCCATTTAAGTTATCCATATAACCAGCACGTTCATAGAATTGAGATAAACGTGATGGTAAATATGCTGGAAATCCTTCTTCTGCAGGCATTTCTTCCAAACGTCCTGAAATTTCACGTAATGCTTCTGCCCAACGTGAAGTTGAATCCGCCATAATTGCAACATGGTAACCCATATCACGATAATATTCTGCTAATGTAACACCAGTATAAATAGACGCTTCACGAGCTGCAACTGGCATGTTAGATGTATTAGCAATTAACACTGTTCTATCAGTTAAAGGTTTATTTGACTTAGGGTCAATCAATTCTCTAAATTCTTCAAGAACTTGAGTCATTTCGTTTCCACGTTCACCACAACCTACATAAACGATAATATCTGCATCACACCATTTTGCAAGCTGATGTTGTGTCATTGTTTTTCCAGTACCAAACCCACCTGGAATCGCAGCTGTTCCCCCTTTAGCAATTGGGAACAATGTATCAATAACACGTTGTCCAGTGACAAGTGGCATAGAAATTGGTAAACGTTTTGTTACAGGACGAGATTGTTTGATTGGCCATTTTTGAGTTAATGTACATTCAATAACTTTCCCATTTTGATCTTCCAATTTCATAATCACATCATCAATTTTATATTGACCATCACTAGCCACTTCAATAACCTTACCTTGAACATATGGTGAAACCATACATTTATGAGTAATTAAATCAGTTTCAGGAATAGTCGCATAAACATCTCCGCCTTTTAATTCATCACCAACTTTAACAGTCAATGTAACATCCCATAGTTTATTTCTATCTAATGGATCAACATGACTTCCTGTAGGAATAAATGAACCAGATTGTTTAGCGATTTCTTCTAGGGGTCTTTCAATCCCATCAAAAATATTTCTTAAAATACCAGGCCCAAGTGTTACAGAGATAGGTTGACCTGTTGGATAAACAGGTTCCCCTGGTTTTAAACCTGTCGTTGTTTCATAGACTTGGATAGTTGTAAATTCTTTTTTGATTGAGATAACTTCACCAATCAATTTCATATTTCCAACATAAACCATTTCTAACATCGAAAAGGCAGTTGTATCTTTTACTGTAACAACGGGACCATTGATTGAATAAATTACATTTTCATTCACTTGTCAATCCCCCTTGTCTCTATCTAATAATTAAACCAGAATTTTTATTAAACCAATCTTTTTGATTATTTAAAGCAAAGTCTAATGTTTCATCAATAACTAATGATGACTTTTGATTTTCAATAATAAAACCACCAATTATAATCTTATCACTTGCTATAACTTGAATATCTTGACCAAAAGCTTTCACTAGTTCTTTTTCTAAAGATAAATCATCAGCTTTGACATACATAATTGAATCACTTGTATTCATATTTTGAGCAGCTTTTTTCACTTTATTAACCATAAAGTCTTGATAATCAGTACTCTTTGAAAAATCAATCAATTGTTGACGTGCTTCATCAAAAATAGATTTAACATATTCATCTCTTTTTTCAATTAACTTCTTCGTTCTTTCAATATGACTTTCAGAAATTTCCGCAGAAGCATTAGAATTCATTTCATCTTCTTCTTGTTTTAATTTTAAATCAGCATCTTTTTTTGCTTCAGCTTTCATAGATTCAAAAGCTTCATCTTCCAATGCTTTGACTTCATCAAGAATAGATTTTTCCTCCATTTGTGCTTGTCTTTCAATTTCTTCTTTCATATAGAGAAATACTTGATCTATATTCTGCATAATCTTTCTCTCCTATAATTTGACTCCAATTGCTTCAGATACATAACCATCAATTGTTTCCCCAATTTTAGAGTTCCCATGACGGTCAGGTATTTCCGTAATCAAAGGTTTTTGTTGTTTCAATTTAATTTCAGATATAATATCCGGACACATATCTACAAGCTTTGTAGTAACCAAAATAATGGCAATTGATTCATCTTTCATCTTAGTTTGCAATAACTCAAGAAAATCTTTTCTTGTATGAACAACTTGCCCTTCAATCCCAACAAGTCTTAATCCCATCAATGTGTCAATATTATCGCTGATTAAGAAAAATTTCATATAATCAGACCTTTCTTTTTTATATAAATTATCCTAAAGAGTTGATAATTAAGATAGAAATTAATAAACCGTAGATAGCAACCCCTTCACCTAAGGCAACGAAGATCAATGCTTTACCGAAGTTTCCTTCATTTTCAGAGAATGCTCCAATAGCAGCAGGAGCAGCAGCAGCAACGGCAATACCAGCACCTAATGCAGAACATCCAGTTGCTAAAGCAGCAGCGATAAATCCTAAACCTTGAGCTAAAGTCCCAACAATTGTAGCACCTTCAGCAGCGAAAGCAGAACTCATTGATAAACATAAAGTTAAAGCGACAGCACCAAAGAATCCTCCAACATGAGTTAATAAACGCCATTTTGCACTTTCTTTGCTTACTTTAGAAGTAAACATTCTTACTAATGGTAATGATAATAAAACAACAGCAACTAAAGGTAAAATAAACATTAAAATAGACATAAAAATTTCCTCCTCATACAAATATAATTTTATCTATCTTTAATAGAGATAAAAGGTTTCCCTTTTCCTTCATAATAACGTGAGAACATTTCATAGAACTCTAAACGTAAAACTTGGATACCAACAATCATACCTTCAAGTACCATAACGAAAATATTTCCAAATACAAGTACAATTAAGTATGCAATTGTTACATCAGTAGATCCACCGTTAACCATTTCCGCTAATTTATAAACAACCATCATCATCCCAGAATGTGATAAAACGAATCCTCCAACACGCAAGAATGACATTGTATTCGCAATAAATGTTAACATAATATCAAACAATTCAAAGAATGCTTCAGTGAAGAATCCACCAAATCCAGCAGGGAATATTGGTTCTCCTTCAAGCTTTCTTTCAATAGGTTCTTTTAAGAACATTAATAAAACAGGTATTACTATCAAAATAATGATTGAAAGTGTACTTCCTACAAAAGGAACATTTACTTTAAGCATCTTTTTTACAACAATCAATAAAACTGAAACATAGAATACCAATCCTGCAATACCATTTTGAGAAAACCACATTTCACCAATATGTTGTTTCTTTGCATTTAAAATAATATTCATAAAAATAGAAACAACAATCAATGTCACCCCAATTGCAATAGCAGCTCCTAATAATGTCATGGTATTTTCTGCATGCATAGGAATAAAGAAAGGATGTAAAATCTCTTCACTACCAAATACTGATCCAAAGAAAATACCAAACAAAGCACTTGCAATACCAATACGCATTCCCACTTCACCAAGCTTCATGCCTTTTAACTTATATGCTAAGTAACCAACAAGTGATAAAACAAGCCCTTGACCAACATCACCAAACATCATCCCAAATAAGAATGTGTAACTGATGGCTACGAAGTTGGTTGGATCGAAATCAGTATAAGATGGTACACCATACATTTCCACGAACATTCCAAAAGGTCTTGAGAACCAATTGTTCTTTAATTTTGTAGGTGGTGTTAAACGTGAATCTCCCATTGCTGGTTTCACATCAACTTTTACATGATCTAATTCTTCAAAATTTTCTTTCACTTTTTGAGCATCTTTTTCTTCAGCAAATCCATAAATAGCTGAATTATTTCCAAAGACAACAACATATTTTTGAGCATCATATATTTCATTCAAACTCTTTGCAACTGAATAAATATGATTAATCTCATCCATGCTTTCAGTGAATTTTTTGATAATCTTTCCATCTAATTTTTCAATATATTTTCTTGCTGTATCATCTTCTTGTTGTAAAACTTCAAGAGCTGATTCTGGTGTTCCATGAACGAATTCAGGAATATGAATACGTTCAAAATATAATGAAGAGAATATATTGTCAATAATAGGTGCTTTTGACTGTGTTGTCATATAACAACAATATGTATTTTTTGCTCCCTTATGGAAAACTTTAAACAAGAATTCTTGAGCACCATAGTATTGTAACTTATCAAGATTTATTGTTGGAATACGACCAAATCTCACTTGTAAATATTTACAAGCAAATAATCTATCAAAGTCTAAATCAGAATCAATCATATATTTTAATTGAGAGATTGTTGCCTCATTTTCTGTAATCATATCTTGAAGTTCTTTTTTAATCTTTTCAATATGAGTAACCTCTTCTAAAACATTACAGAAAAAAGTATCTGATTGAATAATATTAATTCTTGTATCGTCAATTTCTTGACATTTTAAATCTAAATGATATTGATCTCTTGCCTCTTCCATACGACTGATTAAATCAGCATAAGGATTTTCCCTATTTAAAACTGATAAACCTTGAACAGAGTCGGCAAATTTAGAAGCATATTCAGGATGAAAATTATCTAAATTGATGAGTTTCATCAAAACATTATCATATTGTTCCTGAGGAAATGAAATTTCCAGTAGCTTCAATTTCGATATTGCCATACGTTTCTCCTTCCTCTAACTCTTTAATTTCTTTTTGATAATTGAGTTGACTACAGTCAAACTCAAACAACTTACAATAATAATAGCTATTGGGACAAATGATATATGAAGATTTGCTTCATATACACAGCCTAAATACACAATAAGCGTATATAAACAAATAAGTCCACAAAGTCCTTTGATAGAGAAAATTCTATTCATTGTAGAATTTTCATTAATTATCTTTTTAATAATGTTGAATGTCATTGTACCAACACCTAAAAGAACCAATCCATCAAGAACTTTGAATCCCACAGATAATGGGAATGAAATAGCATTATATAGTTGTATTACATAAAAGGCTTGTCCATAAATCAAACCACCTATGCAAGTTGCTACCCCCAATGAAAGAAGAAGATGTCCTGCAGTTTGTTTTCTCATACAAAGACCTAGTAAAATTAAAATTGCTCCTAATCCTAAATCTCCTAAGAAAAGCATAAACACTGCATAGTAGAGAATTGCTATTGCTATTGTCATATCAATTCCATCTGCCGATTTCACTTTGTTAATCATTTCAAATGGTTTGACAATTTTTGCATTTTGCACGACTGTTGGAGCATAAACATCACGATCGGATAAAATATCAGTTGGCAATTCTTGATATTCCATACCTTCTATATCTTTTAATTTATCTTTCCAACTTTGAATATCTCTTTTTGCTATAAATCCATATATCGCACATTTAAATTCATAATCAACAACATATTGTTTATATGAACTTATTTTCTTTAATTCATACGCTGTTGAATAAAGTTTTAAAAGATCAATCTTATGTGTTTCCCTTAAAACAGTCATTTTTTGATCCATGCGTAAAATATATTCACTCATAGCTTTTATTTCTTCATTTAATTCTTTCTTAGCATCCTCCAATGTTCCATGAACAAATGAAGGAATTTTAATCTCATCAAACCCTAACGCTTTTAATACATTGTCTACTTCTAACTTAATGTTATGAGTCACAATATAACAAAACCAAATATATTGATGATCTTTTCCTAATCGATGAAATAAAAATGGATGATCATCAAAATATCTCATTTTGTCGAGATTTTCTTTTTTAATACGGCCAAAACCTACTTTTAAATAATGACAGTTAATCAATTGATCAAAATCAACTTCAGATAAAGACATATGTTCAAGCATTTGTAATGTTCTTTCATTTTCTTCTCTTTCATTGATCAATTCATCTTGAACTTTCTTAATTTGACTAATTTCATCATTTAATGTTTTTAAATAATGATTTGATTGTTCAATATCTAAAGTATGTTCATAAGGTAAGTCATGATTTAATTCTAACTTCATATCTGAAGCAATTTGTACAAGACGATCTAATAAGTCAGTATACTCATTATCATCAGCCAATACTTGCACACCTTTGACATTATTTACAATCTTAGACGCTGCTTGTGGATAAAAATGTTGTGCTTCTTTTAATCTAAACAACATTTCATCAAGCATTGAACGATCAAAGGTCATATTTAACAACACCATTTTTTCAATTGCCATATTTACTCTTCCCCCTTAGTAAATTAACATTTCTTCAATTTGACTTGGCGTTTCGTTATATCTTAAACCTTCAATAATATGTTTAAGATTATCAATTTCAATTTGATATACAATTTTATATGTCATAAATACCAAAGCACTATCAGTAGAAAAACGCATAAAACGTTTTGCTAAATGATATTTGATTCTTTCTGTATAATACTCTATATAAACAAACTCATTATCATCAATGTAGAGTTTATATGGTGAAGCTGCTAATTTCTTTAAAAATTCAGTTGCATCTTTTGTTTCAATCAAATCATTCATAACATTTTTTGGAATACGTGAATATTCCATAAATAAAGTATCTCGAATTTGATCTGGTTTCGCATTAAAATACTTCTTTAAACGATAGATTTTTGTAATGTTTTGTAACTCAATTGATGTATTTAACATAGTTAATAAATCTTGTCGTTTTTTTCCTTTAAAGAGTTTATTAACAACCCCTACATATTCATGATAATAAATATGTTTAAATTCTAGTTCTAACATATTAGAATCAAGTATTTCATCATTTTGAGGTTTATATTTAAGCAATACATTATAATACTTTGTCCCACGCATTGCTGTTAATAAGCCATCATAATCACGGACACTTAACAACCTATATAGATCAAAACTTGCATATTTATTGAGATAATCTGGAATTTCTATTTCATAACCTGTGTAGTATTCTGAAACAATCAATCTTGCTTTTGTTAAAACAATTTGAATTTCTAATTCGGTCACACCTAAACGATAGAACTCCATTTCTTTTTTAGAAGCATATCTCATAAGTCTATCTAATCTTAAAAAGATTTCCTTGTTTAATAAAGTTTCTAACTGCCCTCTATGTACATTCACTTCTTTTAATTCAGTTAAGATGTTTGCATAAGCAGTATCACTTTTTAAATATGAGACTAAATCATTAATGCTTCTTCTCTTTAATAATTCTTCATAGTTTTGTTCAGTTAATCTATGTGAATACATAGACCTTGCTTTCGCAAGAATTGCATTTGATGAAAAAGAACTCATACAATCACCTCTTCTCTAAAATTCTTTACAACGTGCAACAAGAGTTGACACCCATTGTTCTTTGTTTTTTTCATAAAGACTTGAGAGTTGATTTAGTGATTCTTTGTACTCTTGTTCATTTTTCTTTTTTGTTTCAAGAATTTGGTTCTCTAATTCTTTTTTATGAGCATCAATTTTAACTTGATATTCCTTTACAAAAGAATCATAGATTTCTTTCTTCTTGGCACTCATTTGAGTTTGAACATCTTGCTTTTTTGTTTTCGCATTTTCAACTCTTTGAGAATACTCTAAATCAATAGCCACAATATCTTGAATAATCTTGTCCAAAATTCTCCCTCCTCACTGCAATTTTCATTTCCACAATAGTTTACTCCTATTTTTTTGGTATTTCAAGAAAAACAGCACCTTTTAAAAAAAAGACCCTAAACTTAAAATTTTTCATATTTTTTTTACATAATTTACTAAATAAAAAGATAATCGTATATTTGATTATCTTTCTTCTTTTAATAAAAATTCTAATAAATATAAAGGAATATACATAACATTAAAAAAAACTATAACAAATAAATACTTGTTATAGCTCATATCTAAATTATTTTTGTTTTATCATATTGTTGCATTATTTTAAAGAGATTCGCTTTACCATTTTTCAAACCTAAACCTACCACAATTGTACATAATATACTTAAAATCATAATCACAATAAATATAGGTCGTACAACTGAATGTAAAGATGGTCCATAGAGAATAAAGATTAAGGATATTGAGGAAAAAGTAATTAACGCTTGCAACCATCTTTTCAAATGTCTTAACATTTTCATTTGATATTTCACTTCTTGAACATAAGCATATTTTAAGTTTGCATCCATGACAAAGCCTCCTTGTTTTTAATAAGTTAATCCTGGATTAAAGAATCCAACCAATACACCTACAAATGCAATAACAACTAATAATAACATCACTTTAATTGGTGACATTTTCTTTTTAGCTAATAAATACCAGCATATTAAGACAAATGCAGCAGTTAAGAATCCAGGATAAACACCATCTAAAGTTTTTTGTAATTCTAAGAATGGTTCTTCTGCACCCTCAGCAATCATTGTAAATGAAGTTTGCACTTTTACCCATGTTGCTGCAACAGCCCCAATAACAATACCACCAATCATTGTAATAGATTCTCTTAATGCCTCACCTTGTGGTCCTACTAAGAAATCAACTGCTTTTCCACCTAATTCATATCCTTTATAATATAAGAATTTCATTCCAAAGTAAGCAAATAAGTTCCAAACAATTGTATAGAATATAGCCCCAAGTGGAGATCCACCGGTAGACATACCCATAGCAACTCCTAATAAAATCGGAATAACTGTACCTACAACTAATGAGTCTCCAATACCAGCAATTGGTCCCATTAATCCAGCACGTAAACCATTGATTGTTTCATCATCAACATCTTCTGCACCATTTGCTCGTGCTTCTTCTAAACCTACAGTCATACCAACAATAACAGATCCAACTTGTGGTTCAGTATTAAAGAATGCTGTATATGTTTTCATTGCTTTTTGTTGTTCTTCTTTTTTAGTATATAACTCTTCAACAATTGGTAACATTGAACATAAATATCCAAATGTTTGCATATGTTCTTGTGAAAAACAAGTTAAATGCCCATAATACCAATTATGAAAAGATTTTGATAATGCTTTTTTAGATAATTTCTTTTCCATATTAAATATCCTCCTCTTCATCTTCTACGACAGTCGCTAGCGTTGTCTTTTGAAGACTAAGCATTTTAATACGATAGTTAATTAATGCAAACATACCAGCAATTACAGTTGCAGAAACTAAGTTAATTCCTAAAGCAGCAGCTAAAGTGAATCCAAAGAAGAATGGAATAAAATCAATAGCTTTTGTAACAATTTGTTTTAAAAGAATAGCAATACCTACACAAGGTAATAATGATCCCACTGTAAATAATGTTTTCATAGCAATACCATCCATTGGTAAATAAGCTTTAATTAATTCAACCATTGGAGCACCCATCTTACACATAATCATTGCCGGAATAAATGAACATAAAATATGTGAAATCCATGGTAAAACCATATCTACAACATATAACTTTTTAAAGTCACCTTTTTCAACTGCTTTCCAACCAATATGTTGCCAAGCTAAATTGATAGTTGCTGTTCCATAGAATAATACTGTTCCTAAAGTTCCAACCATTGTTCCAAATGAAATAGCTAATGCTTGCCCATCAGCAGAGGCAGCATCTAAACCATAACTCTTAATTGCAATCATAGCTAATGGAATACCAATATAACTAATTGCACGAACATCAGCAGAAACTGTTCCTCCTGGAGTGACTAACGCAATGTATACAACTTGTAATGCCACACCAACTAAAATACCTGTTGTTATATCACCTAAGATGATACCACAAACCAACCCTCCAATAAGTGGTCTACCTAATGTGTAGTTACCAAATGAAGTTCCACCTAAACCTGGCATGCTTGATAAACAAGCAAACAAACCAAGTAAGGCAGCTTGAATCCAACTAATTTCCATATAAATTTCTCCCCTTTATTTTTATTTATTAATAACCAAATTTTCCTTTGAAATCATCCCAAGTTCCAATAGATACATCTGGTAATAAAGCAAATTGAATTGTATATCCTGCTTTTGCCATTTTTTCAAATGCATCTGCTTCTTCTTGAGTGATTGATTGGTTATTTCCTAATTTTGTAGCACCTTCTCTATCATTACATGGTCCAACTACGATTTTTTTCAATCCAGGGTTAAAACCTTGATCAACTAAGATTGTGCACATATCAATTGGATTTTTAGTGATTAAAAAATATTTTGTATCACTATCAATCACTTTTTGTGATTTTTTATGAAAATCATCCACTGTCCAAACAAATGTTTTTTTACCACTAGCTGCTTTATAAGCTGCTTTTAAAACATCATTCACTGCTGCTTTATCATTTACAGCAATCAATCCATCACATGGATATTCTCTCGCCCAGCGAGTACAAGTTTGACCATGAATCATACGGTCATCAATACGAATAAATGAAACTGACATATTTTTATCCTCCTATTAAATATCATCTTCGTCATCATTTGAAACGACTTTAAATTCTTTCAATGAACCTTGAGCTTCAGCTAAAACTTGTTGTACCAACATATCTCTATCCATAGCATCTTTCATAAGTACAGTTGTTAAAGCCAATGGCAAGTTCATACCACCAATAACACTTGTGTTATTCATAACACCCTTGTTGTATAAAACTTTCATTGCTGTTGTAAGTGGTGAACCACCAATAAGATCTCCTAATAAAATAATTTCATCTTCAAAAGTAATTGGTGTTACTACTTTTTCAAATTCTATTGCAAATTCATCAGCTGTTTTTCCATCTTCAAGACCAATTGCAATAACTTCTTCTTTTTGACCTGCTAACATCATTAATGCATTTGCTAGACCTTTTGCAAATTGCCCATGACTGACCAACACAACATATTTCATTATCTCTTCCTCCCTTTTGACACTTATATTCTAGCAATATTAATAATTTATTATAATTGTCTATTGTCACTAATAACCAATGACATTTTTCATCATGTCATATGACAATTGTCATAAAGAATTCAATAAAAAAAGACAATCAGTTGTAGTACTCTGATTATCTTTTTATTCATTTAAATAAATATTCATTTCTTTTTGTAAACTTATTAAAGCAATATCTATATCTTCATCTTCTTTCATCATCTCATTAATACGAGTATCAGCTAATCGTATTGCTGATTCATATTTTTTAAATTGTTCATGATTAATAGCATCTTCCATAATATCATTTAATAAATTCATATCAATATAACTATCTTTAGAATTATCTTTATTTACTTCATTAGCGGCTTCTTTAGACTTTGTCACTGACTTTAATGGGGATATTCCTTGAGAATATTGAAATATCTCTAATTGTGTATTAGGATTATATGTTAATGCTTTTAATAAATTCCATGACTCTTTTTCGTGTTGGGTACGACTAGAAATACCTATCAAAAGTGATGATGCTTCACTACTTTGATTTTGTTCTAAAGAAGGCATTCTTACACAATCCCATTCAAAAGATGTATATTTTTTAACTCTCCAAGGATAAGGTTTATATGTTCTATATTGAGCAAATGACATTGGCATAAAGGCAACAACACCTTTATCAAATTCTTCTGATGTTATGGTATGTCCAAGATTAAGATTATTTAATTTCTTAATATAATTCAAACTTTCTTTAACAGGTTCTTGATCAAAATAAGATTCTGTTCCTGTTTCATTGAAAAGCGTAGCACCATGACTATAAATAGAATCTAACCATCCAAAATCATAGCAACCATATTGATCAATATTTCCATCATTATTTGTATCTTTAGTAACTTGTTGACAAATACTATAAAAGTCATCTAGTGTCCATCGATCATGAGGTAAAGAAATATTTTCTTTTTTTAATAATGTTTTATTAACAAACATAAGCTGTGGATTACTTTCATAAGGTAATGCATATTGTATTTCTTGAAACATACCACTATCCAAAGCATTTTGATAGTATATAGATTTATCAAAATCTTTATCATTTATCATATTTTTATTTAAATTCTTTAATACTCCAATAGAACTTAATGTATTAAAATCTTCACTTAATATCATAAATACATCTGGTTCTTCTCCCATCAAAATACGATCAGCTAACCAAGAAGAATAATCTTCCTTTAATATCCCACTATCATATTCAACATTTATGTAAGGGTAAGCTTTTTCAAAGGACTCTATAGCATCATCAATAACTTGATAACTATCACCACTAGGAACATCCCAATGACTGCCAACAAATACCCCCATTCGTAAAGTTATCTTTTGAGGACGCCAAATCATAAATGCAAAAATAATTGTTAATGTTATCCCAAAAAGAATCCAACGTTTTTTATTCATCACTAAAATCCTTTGTTGTTTGTCCAGTTTGTACAGCCCATATTGCAAGTTGAGTACGATCTCTTAAATTTAATTTTGATAAAACTGAACTTAAATAATTTCTAACTGTTCCTTCAGATAAGAATAACTTTTGAGATATTTCTTTATTAGATAATCCAAATCCAACTTGTTGAATAACACGCCATTCTGCTCTATTAATATCAGAAATTGCTGATTCATCTACTTGAATTGAATAATTATTTTGATTCATTTTAGAAAACATTCCAAAAACCTTTGTCGCAATATTTGGATTAATCATTGCTCCTCCAGAATATACCGTACATATAGCATGATACAAGTCATCCATACTTACACCTTTAAGTAAATAACCACTTGCTCCATATTTCAATGCACCAAATACAAAATCATCATCATCAAAAGTAGTAAGAATAATAATCTTGGTTTGGAGATATTGTTGCTTTACTAATTTTGTGCAATAAACACCATCCATATTAGGCATACGAATATCCATCAAAATAACATCAGCAACTTCTTTTTTTAATATTTCCATAACTTCAAATCCATCTTTAGCTGTTCCAATCACTTGAATATCTTCATGTGTTCCTAATACAATTTTTAAAGATTCTCTTATGAGTTCTTGATCATCAGCTATAATAACTTTAATCATATACTTCTCCTTCCTGTAACGGAATAGTGACCTCTGTTAAAAAACCATCTTCTCCATTAAACTTTACTTTACCATTAATAATAGCAATTCTTTCTTTCATTTGTTTCAATCCATAACCATATTTTATATCCGTACAACCAACACCATTATCATGAATAATTAAACAAACTTCATCATTAACAATTGTCATCGAAATATCAATAATAGTTGCACCACCATGTCTTAATGCATTTGTAATGCTTTCTTGTATAATTCTAAACAAGATATCTTCTTTTGTATTTTCAAAATCTACCTTTTCTAATTCATAATGAAAATTGATTGTTAAATCACTAACACTAGAAAACTCTTCAATCATTTTTTCGATAGCCACTTTTAAACCATGCTTTTCTAACGCACCTGGTCTTAACTTATTTAAAGAGTTACGCACATCGCCTATACCCTGTCTTACAACTTTAGAAACGACTTGTAATTGTTGTTTGGTAGCTTCTGGATTAATATCAATCATAGCAATACAAGCGTCAACACCTGCAGCAATTCCTGTTAAAGCATGTCCTAACGTATCATGAATTTCTCTTGCTAGTCTTTTTCTTTCGTTATTCTCGCCTATTTTTTCAGTGACAGCTGCATAATTTTTTAATTCTCTATTGACTTGATTAATCATGTATAATTCTTTTTCTATACTTTCTTTTTCTTGTATTTGGCTAACAAGATAAGAAATCATAAATATGATAAAAATAACAATGTTTAATGTTTCAAGTAAATTTTTTGTTATGGATAGACTTCCTTTAACGGTTGAATCAAATACTTGAAAATATTGTAAAACACTTGGCATTTGTAAAACATTAGAAAAAACATCATAACTTGCAATAAAATATATAATAACCAATGCAACAATCAACCATTTTAATGATTTATCTTTTTGAATACGATAAACAGTATCACTAAAAACAAGAAGAATAATCCCATTATATCCCATATATAAAAAATATATAATTAAAAAACAAACTGCTAATTCTATAAAACTATATATTATATTAAAATGATAATTATTCTTAATTATTGATGGATGATTATAAATAATAAACGACAAAATAATAAACAAAAATATTGTTCCAAAAAAGATATATACTGGATTTTTTGGCAAATAACTTAATTCATCTAAAAAAGTTCTTGAAAGATGATTTTTAACAACATATTTAGTTCCTAAAAGAATAACTGAAGCATAGAATAAAACAATAATAAAATTAATTGCCACCATAAATGTACGCATAAGCGATAAAGAGCGTGAATAATCTTTAAACATTATTGCCACCCCGTTTCATCATAAGATTGAATATTATCACCATTAATAAGTTCAACAGGTATAACAATTTCTTTTTCTATTTTTTCACCAGCTAAATAACTATTCATCGTTTTTACAGCTATTTTACCAATCTGAATAGGAGATTGTGCCACTGTACCAGCAACCATATCACTTCGATTGATTAACGATTTTACATCTGGAGTTCCATCTACCCCATATACAATCACATTATTTTTTTGAGCTTGTTCAAGTGCCGCCATTACCCCTAAAGCACTAGGATCGTTTAATGCCATAACAACATCAATATCTTTTGTTTTATTAAGTATTTTTTGCATTTTTGGCATAGCAATTTCTAATTGTCCTTCACATTCTTCTTCATCAACAATACAATATTGCGGATATTGTTTTATTGTATCTACAAATCCATCTATACGATCTTTAGCAGATTTTACAGTTGAATGCTTTAATAAGACAATATTTGCTGCTTCTTTTCTTTTCATCATATCCTTGGCACATTGAACGCCTGCATCATAATTATCAGATGCTATTGTGCATGTCACAAGATTTTCATCATTCACTGGAGCATCTATAGCAATCACAGGTATTCCTGCTTTTTTAGCCGCTAATAAAGCATCTTTAATTTGCGTTGAATCAATAGGATTTACAAAGATCCCATCTACTTTTTGTTCAATAAATGAATATATTTGCTGTTGTTGTTTTTCAATATCTAAAGCTGGATCTAAACATATCAATTCGTCACCATTATTTTCCACACCTTTCAATATTTCATTATGGATAACTTTATAGAAAGGGTTATTCATAGTCATATAAGTTACACCAAAACGTTTATGACTATACTCATTTATAGATATATATGATGAATATACAATTCCAATTAAAAGAGCCGCAAAAGTAATAACAATCCAAAAAAGTGCTGTTTTGTTTCTTTGTTCCATAAGCTCACCTTCTTTTTTCTTATCATACACGAAAAAGATTTTGAAATAAAGTTAAACCTTTTATTCTTGTAATTAAAAAAACACACAATTTATTAATCATGTGTATTTATCTTTCTTCTTTTAATAAAAATTCTAATAAATATAAAGGAATATACATAACATTTAATGAACTTTTACCAATATTTTTTTGTGACAAACGAAAAGCATTTATCGGTTGCCATTTTTCAATAAAATGAACAAATGATTTTGAAGTTGTATTTTTTCCTGCCTTCACTTCTAATGGAGTAATTTCTCCTTGATAATATATAATAAAATCTATTTCAGCATTTTGATTTGGTTGATAATAATAAATATCTTTATTTTCTTTTTTTAGAATTTGTGCTGTTATATTTTCAAAAAGAACACCTTTAAAAACACCTAATTCACCTTGCAATAATTCTTTTATAACACCCTCACCAAACTGAGAAATAAGAAGTCCCGTATCAGCAAAATAAACTTTAAAAATAGCAAGTTCTTTATAAACTTCTAAAGGTTTGTCAATTGTTTTTAAGCGATTGGCTTTAATAATCAACCCACTATCATTTAACCAATCTAAACTCGATTCATAATACCTTGCATTTCCACCTTCTTTGATAAGCTTATACTGAAATTTCTTATTTTCTTTAGCAAGTTGTAATGGAATTGATAAAAAACACTCTCTTGCCTTAATGCGATCACTTCCATTAGCATATTTTGCCATATCATTAAGATAATCATTAACTATCCTTCTTTGAATAAGTAAGGTATCCTTATACGATTTTGTTTTCGTATATTGTAAAACAACTTCTGGCATTCCTCCAACAATCATATATGATTTAAATAAATCATTAAATTTGTCATGTAGTGCTTCTGGGATAAATTGAAACTCTTTTAAAGAGTGACTCAATAAATCTAATATATTATCTTTCACTCCTAAAGCTTTTAAAAACTCCATGAAAGTCATTGGATACATATCCCATGTTTCCACATATCCAACAGGGAAAGATGAAGAAGATGCTATTGCAACTCCTAACATACTTCCTGAACAGACAATATCACAAGGAAAATCCTCTGCTAAAAACTTTAAACTTGTCAAAGCATCACTACACGCTTGTATTTCATCCATGAAAAAAAGTGTGTTTTCGTCAAAATCAACTTCTAAAAAAGATATTTGTAAATAATCCAATATTTCTTTTGGATTTCTTGTTGTATGAAACAACTTAACAAATTCTAAATCTCTTTCAAAATTAATCTCAACAAGATGTTTATATGAAGTCTTAGCAAACTCACGAATAGCATAAGTTTTACCTACTTGTCTCGCACCTTTTATAATTAAAGGTTTTTTATTTTTACTGTTTTTCCACTTTAATAAATCATTCATTATATCTCTTTGCATAATTATCACCTATATAAAGTATACCACTTTTTATATTTTTATGCAATTATGCATATTTTTATACGTAAAAAAATGTATTTTTACATATTTTTACATATAAAATGTTAATTCCGTTTATTAAAGCAAAAATACACACAATTTATTAATCGTGTGTACTTATAAATGCTTATTTTATTTATCAACATCATTTTGATCAAAGACTTCATCAATAGCTGCACCTGGTGCTACCATTGGGAATACTTTATCATCTTCTTGTATCATACATTCAATAACAACTGGTCCTTGATGATCCATTGCTTCTTGGATAGCAGGAACAACTTCTTCTTTCTTTGTAACTTTAATAGCTTTACATCCTAATCCTTCAGCAACTTTACAGAAATCAACATTATCATTTAAAACTGTAGCTGAATAGCGTTGATCATAGAACAATGTTTGCCATTGTCTTACCATTCCTAATACATGATTGTTTAAAACAACTTCAATAATTGGAACATTATAACGAGAAGCAGTTGCTAATTCATTTAAGTTCATTCTAAAGCATCCATCTCCAGCAATATTAAAGACATATTGATCTGGTTTTCCATATTTTGCTCCAATGCTGGCACCTAAACCATATCCCATAGTTCCAAGTCCACCACTGCTAATCAATTGACGTGGTCTTTTATAATGATAGAATTGAGCAGCCCACATTTGATTTTGTCCAACTTCTGTACAAATAATAGCATTATTATCTGTTAATGCTTCAATTTGTTCAATAACATATGGACCTGTTAAAACATTTTGATCATATGTTAATGGATATTGATCTTTTAACATTCTGACTTCTTTTAACCATTGTGGATGGTTTTGTTGTTGTAAAGATTCATTTAATGCTTTTAAGATACTCTTAGCATCTCCGACAATACCTAAATCAACAGAAACATTTTTATTAATTTCTGCTTCATCAACATCAATATGAATAATTTTTGCATCTTTAGCAAACTTCTTAGCATTACCAGTAACACGATCACTAAATCTTGCCCCAACAACAACTAATAAATCACATTGAGAAACACCTAAGTTACTTGCTTTAGTTCCATGCATCCCCAACATTCCTGTATAGCGAGGATTTGTACCATCAAAAGCACCTTTTCCCATTAAACTGTCAGTAATAGGAGCATCAATTTTTTCTACAAATTCTGTTAACTCTTCTGATGCACCAGCAGTTATAGCTCCACCACCAACAAATACAAATGGTTTTTGACTTGCTTGAATCATTTCAACAGCTTTTTTGATAGAATCTGTTGGGAAAGTATAATGACGTCTTTCAATGAATTCAGGAGCTTGATATTCATATTCACATTTTGCCGCTGTTACATCTTTTGTAATATCAACAAGAACTGGTCCAGGTCTGCCTTCTTTGGCAATTTGGAAAGCCTTACGAATTGTTGGAGCCAAATCTTCTATTGTTTTTACAATAAAGTTATGTTTTGTAATTGGCATTGTCACACCAGCAATATCAATTTCTTGAAAACTATCTTTACCAAGTAATGGAACTGCCACGTTAGCTGTAATAGCTACAACTGGAATAGAATCCATATGAGCTGTAGCAATACCAGTAACAAGATTTGTAGCACCTGGTCCACTTGTTGCCATACATACACCAACTTTACCAGTTGCTCTTGCATAACCATCAGCCGCATGTGATGCACCTTGTTCATGGGAAGTTAAAATATGTTGAATTTTATCTTGATATTTATATAAACTGTCATAGACGTTTAAAATTGTTCCTCCCGGATACCCGAATACAGTGTCAACACCTTGTTCAAGTAAACATTCAATAACAATATCAGCACCAGTTAATTGCATATTTTTTCCTCCTCTTCTTATTCTTTAACTTTTAATACCGCTCCTGTATTTGCAGATGTTACCATTGAAGCATATTTCTTCAAGTAACCTTTTACTTTAGGAGTTTTTGGTTTAAAATTCTTCTTTCTTTCAGCCATAATTTCATCACTAACTAATAATTCAATACGATGATTAGTAATATCAATATCAATCATATCGCCTTCTTCAACAAAAGCAATAGGTCCACCAACTGCTGCTTCTGGTGAAACATGTCCAATAGAAGCCCCACGTGTTGCTCCAGAGAAACGACCATCAGTAATTAAAGCCACATCTTTGTCTAATCCCATACCAGCAATTTCACTCGTTGGTGATAACATTTCACGCATACCAGGTCCACCTTTAGGCCCTTCATAACGAATCACGACAACATCACCAGCAACAATTTTACCAGCACGAATAGCCTCGATTGCTTCTTCTTCACTATCAAAAACTCTTGCAGGTCCTTTATGTTGCATCATTTCTGGTGCAACAGCACTTTGTTTAACAACACAGCTATCAGGAGCTAAGTTTCCTTTTAAAACAGCAATTCCTCCTGTTTTCATATATGGATTATCAACTGGTCTAATAATATTTAGATCCAAATTGACACATCCTTCAATATTTTCTTTTAATGTTTTTGTAGTGACAGTCATCACATCTGTATGTAAGACATTTAACTTATCTAATTCATTCATCACTGCATACACACCACCAGCTTCATTTAAATCTTCCATAAATGTATCACCAGCAGGAGCTAAATGACATAAGTTTGGTGTATGTTGACTAATTTCATTAACAATTTCTAAATCTAATTTTACACCTGCTTCATAAGCAATAGCAGGTAAATGTAACATAGAGTTTGTAGAACATCCTAAAGCCATATCAACAGTAATTGCATTTAAGAAAGCATCACGTGTCATAATATCTCTAGGTTTAATATCTTGTTCTACTAATTTCATAATTTGCATACCAGCATGTTTTGCTAAACGAATTCTTTCACTATATACAGCAGGAATTGTTCCATTTCCTTTTAATCCCATTCCTAATACTTCAGTTAAACAGTTCATAGAGTTAGCTGTATACATACCAGAACATGATCCACATGTTGGACAAGCTTTTTCTTCAAACTCTTTTAATTTTTCTTCCGTCATTTTTCCAGCGTTAAATTGTCCAACAGCTTCAAATAATGAAGATAAGCAAGTTTGTTTTCCATCTAATCTACGTCCTGCTAACATTGGTCCCCCACTAACAAAAATAGTAGGAACATTTAATCTTGCGGCAGCCATTAATAAACCAGGAACATTTTTATCACAGTTAGGAATCATAACTAATCCATCAAATTGATGAGCATTTGTTAAACATTCAGTACTATCTGCAATTAATTCTCTTGTAACTAAAGAATATTTCATACCTGTATGATTCATTGCAATCCCATCACAAACTGCAATTGCTGGAACTTCAATTGGTGTTCCACCAGCTAAATAAATACCTTTTTTTACAGCTTCGCAAATCTTATCAAGATTCATATGTCCAGGAACAATTTCATTATAAGAATTAACAACCCCAATTAATGGTCTATCTAATTCTTCTTCTGTTAATCCTAATGCATTAAATAAAGATCTATGAGGGGCTCTTTCTATACCCTTTTTGACATTATCACTCTTCATTTTCTTTTCCCCCTATAAATATTTGACAATCAAATCACCCATTTGTGAACAAGTGATTTCTTTTTTATTTTCAGACATGATATCAACTGTACGATATCCAGCTTTTAATACATTTTCAATTGCATCTTCAACAGCTTTAGCTTCCTCATCCATATCAAAAGAATAACGAAGCATCATTGCAGCTGATAAAATAGTCGCAATTGGGTTGGCAATATTCTTACCAGCAATATCAGGTGCACTACCATGACTAGGTTCATACATACCAAATGAATCATCTCTTAAAGAGGCACTTGATAGCATTCCAATTGATCCAGTCACCATACTTGCTTCATCACTTAAAATATCACCAAACATATTTTCAGTTAAAATCACATCAAATTGTTTAGGATTTTTCACAAGTTGCATTGCACAGTTATCAACTAACATATGTTCTAATTCTACTTCAGGATAATCTTTAGCTACTTCATTAACAACTTTTCTCCATAATCTTGAAGAATCTAAAACATTGGCTTTATCTACACTAATAACTTTCTTTCTACGTTTCATTGCAATATCAAATCCACGTTTAGCAATTCTTCTAATTTCAGATTCACTATATTCTAGATTATCATGAGCTACCATTTCACCATTAACTTCTTTGGTTTCTCTTTTTCCAAAGTACAAACCACCAGTTAATTCACGCATAATCATCATATCAAAACCACCTTCAGTGATTTCTTCTTTTAAAGGACAAGCCCCTTTTAATTCATCATATAAATAAGCAGGTCTTAAATTGGCAAATAAATTTAATTCTTTTCTAATTTTTAACAAACCTGCTTCTGGTCTTAATTTTGGTTCTAATTGATACCAAGGAGAAGTCGTTGTATCTCCACCAATAGATCCCAATAAAACAGCATCACTATTTTTAGCAATTTCAATTGCTTCATCAGTTAAAGGAACACCACAAGCATCAATAGAAGCTCCACCCATTAAAATATCTTGATAATGAAAAGTATGATTAAACTTTTTTGAAACTGCATTTAAAACTTTAATAGCCTCATTAACAATTTCAGGTCCAATTCCATCACCTTTAATTACTGTAATTGTTTTTTCCATAGTCTTATCCTTTCTTTTCATTTACATAATTCACTAAACCATTTGCTTGAATCATTTTTTGTAAAAATTCAGGAAATGGTTGTGCTTGATATTGTTTATTCTTTGTTAAATTAAAGATTGTTCCAGTATCAAAATCAACTTCAACTTGATTTCCTTCTTCAATATCATTTGCTGCTTCTTCACATTCTAAAATCGCAAAACCAATATTAATAGAATTACGATAGAAGATTCTTGCAAAAGATTTTGCTATGACACAACTCACTCCAGCTGTTTTTAAAGCCAAAGGTGCATGTTCTCTAGAAGAACCACAACCAAAGTTTTTACCAGCCACCATAATATCACCAACTTCAACTCTTTCAACAAAAGTTGGATCAATATCAACCATTGCATGACTTGCTAATTCTTTAGCATCAAATGAATTTAAATATCTTGCAGGAATAATAACATCTGTATCTACGTTATCTCCATATTTTAAAACTTTACCATTTGCTTTCATCTTATTGACCTGCCTTTCTTGGATCAGCAATATATCCAGCAATTGCACTGGCTGCTGCAACTTCAGGAGAAGCTAAATAAATTAAAGCTTCTGTATCTCCCATTCTTCCAACAAAGTTACGATTTGTTGTTGAAACACATTTTTCACCTTTAGCCATAACACCCATATGACCACCCATACAAGGTCCACAACTTGGTGTATTAAATGCACATCCTGCTTCAACAAAGATTTCAGCTAATCCTTCTTGAATACATTGCACAAAGATTTTTTGTGTTGCGGGTACAACCATAACACGTACTTTTTCATGAACAGTTTTTCCTTTTAAGATAGCAGCTGCTTTTCTCAAATCACTCATTCTTCCATTTGTACAAGATCCAATCACAACTTGATCAATATAGACTTTATCATTTGCATTGATTTCATCCATATCATGAGCATTCCCTGGTAAATGTGGGAAAGCAACAGTTGGAATAATCTTTGATAAATCAATTTCAATCACTTCATCATAAATAGCATCTTCATCAGCACTATATTCTTTATAAGCTTTCTTTGAATGTTTTTGCATATATTCTCTTGTCTTTTCATCAACTGGGAAAATTCCATTTTTAGCACCAGCTTCAATCGCCATATTACAAATTGTAAAACGATCATCCATAGATAATTCACTAACACCTTCTCCAGTAAATTCCATAGATTTGTATAAAGCACCATCAACACCAATACGACCAATAATATGTAAAATCACATCTTTACCACTCACATAAGGTTGAAGTTTTCCTTTTAATACAAATTTAATCGCACTTGGAACTTTAAACCATAATTCTCCAGTTGCCATACCTGTTGCAATATCAGTTGTTCCTACACCAGTAGAAAAAGCTCCTAAAGCACCATAAGTACATGTATGAGAATCAGCTCCAATAATACATTCTCCAGCAACAACAATTCCTCTTTCTGGTAAAATCGCATGTTCAACACCACATTTACCTTGTTCCATATGATGAGTTAAACATTGTTCAAAAGAGAATTCACGAATTGCTTTTGAATTTTCAGCAGATTTAATATCTTTATTAGGTGTAAAATGATCAGGAACTAAGACCACTTTATCTTTATCAAAAACATGATCAGCCATTTGTTTAAAAATAGGCAAAGCCATTGGTCCTGTAATATCATTAGCCATGACGACATCTAATTTTGCTTCAATTAATTGCCCAGCAACCACTTCTTTTAAACCAGCATGATCAGCTAATATTTTTTGTGTCATTGTCATTGACATATAAATCTCCCCCTTTAATTCTTTGTATGTCATCACTAAGGAGTCAATTACTCCTTACTGAACACACACAAAGTGTGTGTATATTAGTTATTAATTAATTTATCTTCATCAGACCAGCTATATAATTTTCTGATATCTTTTCCAACTTTTTCAGAAATATGTTCAGCTCCTAATTTACGCATAGCTTTAAAGTGAGCTTGACCACCAGCTTCAGACATATCTAATAAGAAGTCTTTAGCAAAAGTTCCATCTTGGATATCTTTTAAAACTTGTTTCATAGCTTTCTTAGTATCTTCAGTAATGATTTTTGGTCCAGTGATATAATCACCATATTCAGCTGTATTAGAAATAGAATATCTCATACCTTCAAATCCTGATTGATAGATTAAATCAACAATTAATTTCATTTCATGGATACATTCAAAATAAGCATTTCTTTCATCATAACCAGCTTCAACTAATGTTTCAAAACCAGCTTGCATTAATGCACAAACCCCACCACATAAAACAGCTTGTTCACCAAATAAGTCAGTTTCAGTTTCAGTTCTAAATGTTGTTTCTAACACACCAGCTCTTGCTCCACCAATACCTAATGAATAAGCTAAAGCAATATCTTGTGCACGACCTGTTGCATCTTGTTCAACTGCTACTAAGCAAGGAACACCTTTACCTACTTGATATTCACTACGTACTGTATGTCCTGGTCCTTTTGGAGCAACCATAGTGACATCAACATCTTTTGGTGGAACGATTTGTCCAAAATGAATATTGAAACCATGAGCGAACATTAACATATTTCCTGCTTCTAAGTTTGGTTCAATTGATTCTTTATATAATTTTGCTTGTAATTCATCATTAATTAAAATCATAATAATATCTGCTTTTTTAGCAGCTTCATCTGAAGTATAAACTTCAAAACCTTGAGCTTCTGCTTTTGCCCATGATTTAGATCCTTCATATAACCCCACAATAACATGAACACCAGATTCCTTTAAGTTTAATGCATGAGCATGTCCTTGAGAACCATACCCAATGATTGCAACAGTTTTACCATCTAATAAAGACATATCACAATCTGATTCATAATAAATTTTTGCCATTTTTATAACCCCCTAATTTTCCTTTTCATTTTTTATATCCAAATCCTTAAGACCTCTTGCAATACCAGCCATACCAGTACGAACGATCTCAACGATATTGAAACCATCTAACATTGTTAATAAACCATTAAGTTTACCATGATCTCCTGTCACTTCTATAACCATTGAATCTGGAGAAACATCAACAATTTTTGCTCTAAAAATATCAACAATTGAAACAATATCTGCTCTTGTAGCCGCATTAGATTCAACTTTTATCAAAACCAATTCACGATAAACCGAAGAATTTCTAGGTAAAGAGAAGATTTCAATAACATCTTCTAACTTTCTCACTTGTTTTTCTATTTGTTCTAAGATTTGTTGATCACCTTGAGCAACAACTGTCATTCGTGAAATATCTTTGTTGTTTGTAGGCCCCACTGTCAAACTATCAATGTTGTACCCACGTCTTGCAAACAAACTACTGACACGAGTTAAAACTCCTGCACTATTGCGAACAAGAATTGAGAGAATTAATTCTTCCATATTTTATCCTTCCTTTTTCATATTTTTATGAATACGGTTCATTGCTGAAATCATTGCTTTGATTGTTGCTGTTGTAATGTTTGCATGGACACCAACACCATATTCACATATTGCACTACCTTTAGGACGAAGTTGTACATAAGCTGCTGCTTTAGCTGAAGATCCAGAAGTCAATGCATGTTCACTATAATCTAATAAATGTGTATATAAGAATGTTTTATCAGAATTCAAGGCATTTTTTACAGCATCAATTGGACCATTTCCATAACCAATAAATGTTTTGACTTCTCCATGATCTTCAATTGTCACTTCAGCACGTCTTTCATATTCTCCTTCTTCACTAATATCAATTAATTTTTGTCTTATAAATTTATAAGGTACTTCAATATCAATATATTCTTTCTTAAATGTATCATAGATACGTTCAGGTGAAACTTCTCCTTCTGTTTCACTAATATTTTGAATTGCTTTAGCAAAATCAGCTTGTAAATTCTTTGGTAAATGATATCCAAAGACTGTATCCATCACAAAGGCTACACCACCTTTTCCTGATTGTGAATTAATACGAACAATAGGTTCATATTGTCTATTCAAATCAGCTGGATCAATTGGTAGATATGGAACTTCCCAAATTCCTTCTCCTCTTTCTCGATAAGCATGCATTCCTTTATTAATGGCATCTTGATGACTACCAGAGAATGCTGTAAAAACAAGTTGTCCACCATAAGGATGACGAGGTGGTACATCCATCTTTGTACATTTTTCATAAGTATGTTTAATTTGATTCATTTGACTTAATTCAAGACAAGGATCAATACCATGAGTAAACATATTTAATGCAAGTGTAATAATATCAACATTACCAGTTCTTTCACCATTACCAAATAATGTTCCTTCAACACGATCAGCCCCTGCAAGTAATGCAAGTTCTGTTGTTGCAACACCACATCCTCTATCATTATGTGGATGGACACTAACAATAACTCTTTCTCGATCAACAAAGTTTCGACACATCCATTCAATTTGATCAGCATATACATTAGGTGTATCCATTTCTACAGTTGAAGGTAAATTAATAATCACTTTATTATCTTTTGAAGCCCCCCATGCATCTAAAACTGCTTCACACACTTCTAATGCATAATCAACTTCAGTTCCTGTAAAACTTTCAGGAGAATATTCAAGAATAACTTTTCCATCAAATTCTTCACTTAATTCTTTAACTAATTTTGTTCCTTCAATCGCAATCTTTTTAATTTCATCTTTTCCTTTATGAAAGACTACATCTCTTTGTAAAACAGATGTCGAGTTATAAATATGCACTATAGCTTTATCTAATCCTTTTAATGATTCAAAAGTTCTTCTAATCAAATGCTCTCTTGCTTGAGTTAACACTTGAACAGTAACATCATCAGGAATTAAATTTTCATTAATTAACAATCTTAAGAAATCATATTCAATTTGTGAAGAAGAAGGAAAACCAACTTCAATTTCTTTGAATCCCAAATCAACTAACATTTGGAACATTTCTACCTTTTCTTCAATTTTCATTGGTGTAATTAAAGCTTGATTTCCATCACGTAAATCAACTGAACACCAACTAGGTGCTTTTTCAATTTCATTGTCTGGCCAAGTACGATCTTTCAATTTAATCGTTTCAAATCTCTTATACTTTTTATAATTCATATCTTTTACCTCCTATCCCTACATATTAAAAAAACTCGCACTCAATTACATTTACGTAATAGAGGACGAGAGTTAGACTTCGTGGTTCCACCTCATATTTATTATTGCTTCACAGCAATAACCTTATCAAGTACGCCATAATGGTTCATACTCTAGCGTGATAACGGTCGCAAGTTCCGTAGCAGCTTACTCCAACAGTTTCAGTGCTCCACTCAAGGACGAGTTCAACAATGCCATCACGATTCTTTTCACCATCCAGAACCTCTCTACGCCTCTTTCATTATCTACTATTTCCTATCTCTGTATTTTCTATAGGGTTGTTGACCCTATGATATACCTTTTCGTTTTCTTAGTCAACCATATTTACAATTTTTTCTAACTTATTTTTTGGTTTTAGGAAATTTTACTAGTATATTTCGTTTTTTGCAAAATATAGTTCATTAATATAAAGAAGTGTTAATTCATTTACTTCTTATAATTATTTGTTCATAAAATACATGATTTATTTTTATTTAGCTTTATTAAAAAAAGAATAGTTGCACATGACTTTTATGCAACATATTCCTCTTTATATGCTTTTATTTTTTTAATCCTATATTTTATCTGTTCAACAATCGCTTTTATTCTTGCTTCATCCATAAATGAATTCATTCTCAAAATATCTTCTACATCTTTCTCAAATCCATCTAACTTATTCATATCTAACCAAGATAAATCATCAACAAGCTTCAATTGTTCTTCAAAAGATGGTTTAAAAGGTATAGACTTATAAGTTGTCCCAATTAGACTTGTTGGTTGTATTGCCCATAACGAACTCCCATTATCAAAGATTGGTGCAATTCCAATCCATTCTAAAGTATTTACATTTCTTATTGCACCAAAGTTACGATAATGACGATCATAATTTGCAATAATATAATCACAGACAATCATTTTATCAATACTTAATTTAGCCTTTGGAATATTAAGAAATTTACAAGCTTCTAAAAAATGATTGTATAAAGAATCGTTTCCTCTTTGCTTGATTGTTCGATCAATATAATAAGCTGATACAAGTTCTTCATCTGTATTAACCATTGTTGGACATATTGAATAAAACACACCATTTTCTTGAATTAATTCATAAGGAACGTAATCATCTTTTTCAAGAATTCTTTCATATAATTTTGTTGCTATTATTTCATTAAAAGGTTCTTGATTATTGAAACTATTTCCACCTTTAATAAGATAACGAACATTATTTATAATTTTCCACTTCTTTTTCAAGTTTCCATCACTTGAATTATCAGGGCTAAAAATATCTAAATCATTTGAATAGCTAATTTGTCCCATCAACAGTTTTCCCATATCTTCACTAAAATCATTATCAAAGAAATTAACATCTTGCCATTGAATATCAGAACTTTCTTCTTTAATCCAAAATTGATCACTTAAACTCAGACCAAAACATCTTTCAAGCAACTCTACAGAAGAATAAATATCCATCTCTGCCTTAACTTCTTTAAATCTACTTCTAGATGCAGGAATCGAACGATCTTTCCACCAATTATTCAATGCTTTTCTTGTGATACCAGTTTTATACTCAATAATTCCTAAAGGAGCAAAGTCAGGACAAATCAAACGAACAATATTTGTAACCGTATGCGTTTCTTGATCATATGAAAATTCTAATACTTTAATATTTTTATTCATTAATATATAATTCATTTTAACTCCTCCTTCCCAGCAATAAATTGTTATTATTATTATACCATAATCAAACTATTCTTTCATTAAGCTTCTATATAATTTTAAAACCTCACATTCCCAATAATTTAACCTTTATATAAAATACAAATACTTATAATTATTTCTTATTTCTAAAATTTAATACATACATGCGTAAAATTTCTGACACAATCACAATGATTCCCATTTGTATCAAACTTAAACGAAGAAATAAACCCTCAATATAAACAACAAAAATATATCCAAAAGATAATTGTATTTATTTAAGAATTGCTTGCGTTTTCCTTGTTTATCCATCTTTATTCTTAAAAAGAAAAGATAATCTTTCGACTATCTTTCAAATGCTAATTCTATAAGTTTATCAATTAAGTCACAATATGGAATACCATAATCAGCAATTAATTGTGGATACATAGAAATCTTTGTAAATCCTGGCATTGTATTAATTTCGTTCAAATACACTTTATTTGTTTTCTTATCCAAGAAAAAATCTACACGAGATAACCCATGTCCATCAACTGCTTTAAAAACTTTTAAAGCATATCCTCTAATTTGTTCTTGTATAGATTCATCAACTAAAGCTGGAATACAAGTTTTACTTTCTTCATCTTCATATTTAGATTCAAAAGTATAGAACTCACCATGAGGCATAATTTGTCCCACGCGAGAAACAATAGGATCATCATTACCTAAAACAGCAGTTTCAAGTTCAATGCAATCAATACATTCTTCAATAACAATATGACTATCATACTTCGCAGTTTCTTTTAATTTATCCATAAAATCTTCTTCATAATCAACACGGAAACATCCCACACTAGATCCTGAACGACTAGCCTTCATAAAACATGGGAACCCTAATTCTTTTTTTACGATGTCTACTATGTTTTCAGATTCTTCAAATTGTGCATCAACAACAACTAATTTCCCATCATATCTCTTTTTAATATATAAAGATTTAACTTGTGGAATTCCTACAGTTTCTAAGATTTTCTTTGTATAAATCTTATCCATAGAAACACTTGATCCTAATACACGACATCCGACATATGGCACTTCTGCCATTTCTAGCATACCTTGAATTGTTCCATCTTCACCATATTTCCCATGCAAAACAGGAAAAACAACATCTTGTTGTTTAATCAATCCATAAACATCATTCACTGCTTGAGCACCATCTAACCATGTATCTTTTGCTAAATCATCTTGATTTTGGTTTAAAACATACCAAGTTCCATCTTTTTCAATACCAACAACTGTTAAATCATATTGATCTTTATGAATGTTATTTAATACAGATGTACAAGACATTCTTGAAACAATATGTTCAGTTGATTGACCACCACATAATATCAATAATTTTTTCATTATCCTCTCTCCTTTAAATGTTCCACAACTTCTTTAAGATGCATACCATTAGAACCTTTAATTAAAACAACATCTTCACTTTCTAATAATTCATCTAAATAATCAATTAAATCTTTATTACTATTGAAATGATAAGCATTATTCATACCTAATTGTTTAGCTTTCTCAATAATAAAGCGACTCGCATTTCCTACACATAATAATTCATCAATATTTTTTTCAACAACATATTGACCTACTTCTTCATGAAGTGATTGTTCATATTCACCTAATTCTAACATATCTGCTAAAACCGCAATCTTTCTATTTTTATATTGTGATAAAACGTCTAAGCTTGATTTCATTGAATCTAAGTTAGCGTTATAAGTCCCATCAATAATTTTAATATGATCTTTTAATTCAATCATATCCATTCTATTCTTTGTTAATTCAAAATGACTAACACCTTCAATACATTGATTCATGTCAATACCTAAAGTCAACCCTATGCCAATCGCAATTAATGCATTATAAACAAAATGTTCTCCCGATACAGGAACATGAACATGATAACGTATTCCTTGATAATCAATATCAAAATCAGATTCCTCTAATTTTAAATCAACATGAATAGCTTTTAAATCATTATCATCATTTTGTCCCACACGTAAAATAGAATAATCTGTTTCATTGATTGTATGAAGCATATCATTATCATTATTAATAACTAATGTTCCTTGCTCCATTCCTTCAACAATTTCCATCTTAGCTTTTAAAATATTTT
>Ga0129317_1000651_pt1 | contig 33253 bp, 35 predicted proteins | sample Cm1ome_FD_94430 | JGI IMG/M metagenome (GOLD analysis project Ga0129317, IMG submission 94430) | Eastern black-and-white colobus group fecal microbial communities from Wisconsin, USA - Cm1105 metagenome | ecosystem: Host-associated > Mammals > Digestive system > Large intestine > Fecal | place... | reverse complement strand
GGTTGCCTTTGTCAAGACAATACAAAAACGCGGCAAATGAGTCAATCATTTGCTGCGTTCAAACATAAACAGGGATTCCCACGGACGCGCACTGTCACCGCACCCGTCCGCAATCCTTATTTTTGCCGTCTCGCCACGAATCGCCAGCCGCGCGAAAGTGTTGGGGCAGCCCCTACGTCGCGGCTGCCCCCCTCCACGTGCATAACCGGCAGAATGCAGAACCCGGGTAACTGTACCCTGCTTTCTGTCAGGCGCGGAAGCTCTCTTACAGCGGCCTGGCAGGTGCCGCCACAAAGGCTTCTGCGCAAAAGAGAGGTGAATCACAAGTAAGTCAGAAAACAAAAAAAGCTGTATCCGAGGATACAGCAATACCATTGTATGGCTAGCGCCGCCATACTGCTGCACCCTCCCAAAACCCGGGGAGGTTTTTTTGTGCGTCATACACAGGCAGGTCTTCTGACTGAAGCGTCAAGCGCGATTCCTTCTCTTCTCGGGATGCGCCTCCCAATGATCTGAAAAAATCACTCCGCTAACACAGCAACGGCATTGTGCGGGATTTTCACCCGGCTTCCCTTTTCACCCGCTTTTCAGCAGGCACCTGTGTACCCTGATATTTACTTGTTGTACTTATTATGGCACAGCTTGCTCCTTCTGTCAACAAAACAACAAGAAAAAACGGCCCCAATCTTTGTGATTGGGGCCGCCTTCTGATCGTCTATGCGATGATTGAAGCGCAGCTGGCTGTTACCGATCAGTCAACGATGTTGTGGTAACCGGCATATTCGCTGAGGAAGCCGTACTTGATGCCAAGGACGTTGCCCTCTGCGTCAGCGGCAGTCTTGATTGCGAAGGTGTTGACAATCTCCTCTGTGGTCATGTTGTTGTCGATCATGTACTGAAGCTGGGTCTCATTGTCTTCGTTCTTGAAAAGCTTCTCCTCGGTTGCGCCATAGACCATGGTCTTATTGCTTGCCCGGAAGCCACGGAGACCGTTCTCTTCACGGCCCTGGAGGACGTAAAGGGTATCGCCGTTGGCGTTGGCAGTGGCAAGGTCATAGCCCAGGGTATCCTTCTGGTAAACCGCAAGCTCTGCGGCGACGCCGCCGCCGTCAGTGACCTTGCGGGAAGCGCGGTTGAAGCAGATTACGAGCTTCAAAGAAGCATACTCGGTGCAGAAGTTATAGTCGCCAGTGGAATCCATGAAGCCTGCCAGGGGGCCTGCGCCGTCATAGAGAGGTGCGATGGCGTTGCTGATGGCAGTCACCTTGCCAACGCCCTGGGTCTGTGCGCCGGTGGGATTTTCGGTTGCTTCTTCCCAACCGCTCTCGGTTGCGTACCAGGCATAACCAGTCTCATAGTTGTAGGAGTTGACGTATTTGCCGTCCTCCAGATTACGGGTCATGGCGATCACGCCGTTGCAGTAGTCATGGAGGCCGAACGCGTCAACAGCGGCGCGGACGGGATCGACGGCGGAAGCGGAGCACACCCAAACATCGATGCCGTTGGCCTGGAGAGTCTTCCACAACTCCACAATGTTCTCAGAAACGGCAATACCAGAGGTCCAGGTATATTCCACAACACCGACCTTAGACGTGATCTCTGCGGGAGAAGTCCAGGTAACGGTAGAGGTCTCAACGGCACCATAGTGGCTATGGGAAGCATAGGCCAGGTCATAGACCTCCTGCGGGGTCATGCCGGTAAACCAATACAGCACCCAGGGATAGGCCACGGACGCGGACTCTGCGTCATAAACCAAGTCATACATGGCGCGCATCTTGGTGGCAAACTCTGCCCACTGGGGATCAGCCTGAACAGTTGCCTGGTCTTCCTCGGAAAGGCCGGCAGCGGTAAAGGGGCCATAGGTCTCATAGAGGTAGGTATATGCAGCGGAGATATCAGTCACCCAGTCGTTATAGGAACCGTTGCCATAGCCCAGATCGGTTCTATCCTCGTCGTGATCGCCCAGCTCGGTGAGCAGGATATCGCCGATCTCGTCGGGCGTAAAGGCAAATGCCATCACCTGGAGCTGATAAACAGCCAGCTGTTCCTCAATGTCGAAGATGGAGCTGGTGTTATCGAAGTCGAAAACAACATAGGAGTTTTCAGCATAGTTCTCAGATGCATGGCCGTACATGTCCATGAAGTCGTTGACCGCGGTCTTCACGGTCTCGTCCCAATCTGCATGTTCGATATAAGCAGTAACAACTTCGGCTTCTTCCACAGCAGCAGGCTCTTCCGGAGTCTCCGTGACTTCCTCGGTCTTCGTGCCGCCGCAAGCTACAAGAGAAAGTGCCATAATCAGTGCTAGAAGCATTGCAAAAAATCTTCTCATATCGCGCAACTCCTTTTCGTCTAGTTATCCAAAAAAATAATTAAAACTTGTGTAATTTGTAGATATTTTTTCCTTTAATTTCCATCTTTAAAGCCCAAAAAGTGCAAAATCGCCCCGCTCCTGCTTTTGGGGAGCGGGGCGACCTCAGCACTAAGATGGAACCCAGACTATGGCTTATTTATGCCTGTTCCTGCCAGTTGGCGGGATACACAAAATAAGCATAGCGGGTCTTGTCGGGAGTCTGGAAATGGATGTGGCTGTTCTTGGGGATATAAATGATATCACCAGGGCCACCGGCGACAATTCTGCCGTCGATTTCGATCTCCAGGTTGCCTTCCAGAACAAGATCATACTCATCATAGGTCAGCGTCCACTCAAAGCTGGTATGATCCAGCTCCATGATGCCGCAGCCCATACGGGGAGCTTCCTCCAGGGTCACGACATCCTTCAGGGTGACGCCTTCCTGCCCGAAAGGCTCACACTTGACCGTGGAGGTCTTGATGCCGATGATGCCGCTGGGGTCCTTATGCTTTTCGAAATCTTCCTTGGATTCGCCGGCTGCTGCCGCCTGAATCACTTTTGTGACGATTTCGCGGATCAGTTCTTCACTGACATTCACGTTCCATCTGTCCTTTCTAAATGGAGTACGGGGAAATTAAGCCTTGCTCTTTGCAGCGTCGATCTTAGCCAGCAGCTTGGGAGCCAGCAGGTTGGCAACGATCACAGCGGTGATACCGGCAACCAGCTTACCAACGATAACGGGAGTGACCATGCTCTGGTCAACGCCAGCGGTGAAGCCCAGGTGATCGCCGAAGACGAAAGCAGCGGATACGGCAAAGGCCACGTTCAGCAGCTTGCCCTTGGGATCCATCTCGCCCATGATGTTGAACATGGCGATGTTGTTAGCCAGGTTGGCAACCATACCGGCAGAAGCCTTGTCGTTCATACCCAGAGCGCCGCCAACCTTGCCCAGGACGCCGCCGAAGGTACGGGTGATCCACTCCACCATGGGGAATGCACCGATCAACACGATACCGATCTGGCCGCAAACCAGCAGGCCGTCATTCAGCGGAGTCGTGCCGGTAACAGCATCGGGAGTAGACATGACATAGAACAGGGGGAACATGATGCCGGTGATCTGCTGGAAGACAGCGATGGCGGTCAGAGCAGTGATGACGATGGTGACACCGGTGCCAAACACGTTGAAGCCAGCGATCATCTTAGCGGGAGCAAACCACAGGCCGATAACGATCAGGCCAGCGATGACGATAACGGGAACCAGGTTGATCAGGATCTGGCCGATGCTCAGGCTGTAGTCGGTCATGGCGCTCATAGCCAGGCCGCCAACAATGCAGCCCAGAGGGATGGTGATCATACCGGCCAGAACACCAGCGCCCAGATAGGAGCGGTCTTCCTTGGAGATGATGCCCAGAGCCACAGGGATAGTGAACACGATGGTGGGGCCCATCATCGTGCCCAGGATCAGGCCGGCAAAGCTGCCGATGGACTCATTGGCAGCCAGTTCCATAGCCAGAGGATAACCGCCCATGTCGCAGGCCAGCAGAGTGGTGGCGAACATGGAGGCATCAGCACCGATGGCGGTGTAGATAGGGGTGATAATGGGACCCAGGACGGTGGCCAGCACCGGAGCGGCAGCCACGACACCAGCCATAGACAGGGCCAGGGGGCCGATGGCGTTGAAGCCCTCTTCGAACTTCTCACCGTAACCCAGCTTGTTGCCGCAAATCTTGTCGATGGCGCCAACCAGCATGAAGATCATCATGATCATCATGATGACAGAGTTGATAGAAATGTTGGAAATCCAAGCCTGTACGCTTTCAGTAAAAACGCTCATTTAACAACCCTCCTAAAAGTTGTCCGTTTCTTTTATTTGTCAGAATCATGTTCCGACAGGTTTCTCAGAGCAGGGCCTCATACAGCTGCTTGGCGGGTCTGGGGATCACCGCGGTGCCAACCAGCATCTCGGACTCCCGCTCCGCCGCAGCCACGGCCTCCCGGACCGCGCCCACGTCACCGGTTAAGGTCACGTAGCCCTTGCCGCCGATGGCATAGCCAATGCGCACCTCGATCAGGGTGATGCTGGCCGCCTTGGCAGCCACGTCCGCGGCCGTAATGGCAGATGCTACTGAGTAAAATTCCAGCACGCCCACAGCGCCCTTTTCCGGGACCTGAGTAGTCATGCTGATGGCGGGGATCAGCTGCGGATGTACGTTGGGCAGCATCAGTGTGTCCACAACGCACTCGCCACCGCGCTTGATGCCCTCCGCCATAGAGGCCTTTACGTCTCCGGTCTCACCGGAGATCAGTACCAGATATTTGCCGGGGCAGACGGTGGAGGAGTGCAGGATGTCCACCCGTGCCGCCTTGACCATGTAATCACAGGTCTCGATGCCTCTGGCAATACTGTTCAGTTCTACCATACCAATGGCCAATCCCATACTCTCACTCCTTTCTGCGCCGGATCAACATGCCAGCAGGTGTGATGTTGGTCACAACGCCGCTGACGCTGGCGTGGATATTCGCAGAGATTCCTTCGGCAGCCTCTGCAATCAGCTCGCCTTTGGCAACCGCCGCTCCGATCGCTTTCACCGGTGCGGCAGGCTTGCCGATGTGCTGCTGGAAGGGGATGAATACCTCATCCGGTTCCAGCTCCAGACAAGTGTGGGCATGGGCGCCATAGTACGCCCCCAGGCCCAGTCGCGTGATAAGGCGGTCCGTCGGTGTTTTCCGGATATCCACAAAAGTCCGGGCGGTGGGCTCCATGTTGCGGGGGACCTGAATCCCGCGCTTGCGCAGCTCACCCTTCAAATAGTCATTTACTTTTCTGGGAGAGAGTCCCATAGGACAGGCAAACATCTCGCACACGCCGCAGTTGCAGCAATTTGCCGCATCACCGAAGGCGGCCAGATATTCGCCGTTCTCCTGGATCGTTCCCTCCCGCCACAGGTTCCGCATCATCAGATTCGGACGGATCTGATGTCCGATCAAATACCTCGGACACAGGTCCGTACACATCCGGCACTGGATGCATGCACTCTTTGTCTGATGGCGAATCGCTGTCATGGAGATTTGTGCTCTGCGGAACAGATAGTGGTCCTTTGGCAAAACGATCAGGTTGCCTGTTGTCTTGGTGACCACGGCCTCTTCGATGGCCTTGGCGTCCGTCAGGGTACGTCCCATCATGGGGCCGCCCACCACCAGTGCGTAGTCCGTCAGCTTCGGCTGAGCAGCCTCCACGCACTGCTTCAGGGGGGTGCCCACAGGAACGTGGAGCACGATGGGTTCCTGAACCTCGCCGACCACGGAGAGGTATTTGTCCGTCACGCTCTTTCCTTCCAGGGCATCCAGCACATGAAGCACGGTGCCAACGTTGTCCACCACGCATCCCACATCCGAGGGCAAGCCTCGCTCCGGGATGCAGCGGCCCGTCACCTGCTGGACCAGTGTCTGTTCGTCGCCTGCCGGATAAAAGGTTTTCAGCCGGAACAGCTCCACTTGGGCGCTCTTTTCCGCGATTGCTTTTTCCAGCGCGGCGATCTCAGCCTGATACTTTCCCTTCAGGGCGATGACGGTCCGTGCCGGGCCCAGATGGGCGCTGATGGCACAGGCCGCTTCCACCACACGTTCCGGGAAGGTCCGGCAGAGATATTTGTCCGTTTCGATCAGTGGTTCGCATTCCGCGGCGTTGACGATGAAGTATTCCACCTGGGTGGACAGCTTCACGTGGGTGGGGAAACCGGCGCCGCCGGTCCCCACTACACCAGCGGATTTCACCGCTTCGGTCAAATTCATGATATCACCTTATCCCAGCACGGATTCGTTGATCTCCAGATCGTCCACAATGCCGACAACTGTCGCGTCCACAGGGATGTTCATGTCGCCGGCGGCACTGCGTGCCGAGCTCCCGCTTACGATGAGCACCGTCTCGCCAACGCCGGCGCCAATAATATCTGCTGCCACCAGCGGCAGGAGATCGTCGCTCTCATCCAGGATGTTCACTGGCTTTACCAGCAGCAGCTTCAACCCGGACAGACGTTCTTCCTTACGAGTGGCCCAAATATTTCCGATGACCTTCGCTACCCTCATATACGTTCCTCCGCTTTTTCGTGGGCGTTGTTATTCCCGAATCAGGCTGATATCCCGCGTCCGTGCGTAGTCCTTTGCCAGGTCCGTCACGATGCTCTTTGCCGGGATGCGGATGCAGGTCGCCTTGGCCGCGCAGGCCTCGGAAACATCCCGCTCCGTAATGACACGCTTCGTCAGACGGAACTCCTTCTCCTCTGCCGGAGCCGGAGCTGGAGCCGCACTGGCGGCCTTGCACGGTACCGCGGCCTTCTCGTTCAGGATATAGTCCTCCAATTCATCCTGCGGGCAGATGACCACGCCGGATGCCTCCAGAAGGGCCAGCTTCTCTTGAAGCATTGCGTAATAGGGTGCCGGAGCTGTTGCCGCATAACGGTAAAGCTCCACCTGTTCCATCGGTACATAGATTCGCTTGCCGCTGAGGATTGCCTGTGCCGCCAGACGCGTATAGGGGCTGTCATAGATTCCGGAAGCCAGTTTGCCCAGCACCTCATTGGTGAGACAGTACAGAATCACGACCTCACAGCTGTCCAGGTCTACCTGATAGTCCTGCTGCAGCGCGCAGACGGTCTGATAGTGCTCACCAAGACGCTTGCTGTCCAGCTTCGCATGGCAGTTCTCGCCGTGATCCTGCGTCAGGACCAGCAGTCCGGGACGCCCGTCACAGCAGATTTCCTCCACCGTCTCGCCCTCTTCACATGCGGCCAGCTTTGCCGCCACTCGCGCGACAATCTCTTCCACCAGTTCACTACGGTTCACTCATACACCCTCCTTTCTGTTTCAATTCCGATATTCAATTTTCGCAGATACAATTCATTGCAATTCCCGCCGGCGTCACCAGGAAGGGATTGGCCGGCTTCACCGTCTTGATGCCGGTGACCTTCTCAAAGATCCCCTCGATTCCCGTCAGGCAGCAGGTGCCGCCGCAGAGATAGATGGTGTCCACCTGGTCCGGCTTCACATACCGGCTGACGATGGTGGCCATCTTGTCAATGACCGGGCGGACGACGGGCAGAATCTCCCGGTGGCGGGCATAATCCTGCTTGATCTCCTCCGCCTCGGCAAAGGAGATATGGTAGTTGCCAGCCAGTACCAGAGACAGGTGCGTGCCGCCGGTAGGTTCATCCTCAATTTGGATAACCTTCCCATCTTTCAGCAGCGCCAGTCCCGTGGTGCCGCCGCCGATATCCACCACCACGCCGTCGCTGATCTGATACACCGCATTGGCGGCGCTGGGTTCGTCCAGAATGTTGGTCACATTCAGTCCGGCCCCCTCCGCCACATATTGGTGGGTCTTGACGCTGGATTCCGTGCCCGCGGGCATTGCGATGGCGCAGTCTACAAGCTCGGTCCCCAGCCGTTCCTCCAGCTTCTCTTTCAGCTCCCGAACAATGCGCAGTGCACCGGTATAATCCACTACCACACCGTCTTTGAGAACACTGGCCGCCCGCTTTTCACAGGCGATGGGCTGGTCGTCCTCGTCCAGGACCACCAGGACCACATAGGCGGTACCCAGGTCCACGCCCACTTTCAGCTTTCTGCCCACCGGCTGGAACGTCCTGGTTTCCGACTCCTCCACTTTTGCAAGAAAAGCATTGACACGTTCAAGGTCCAACATTGTAAGCCGCTCCTTTTGAAAAACTGCTTTGTTTCCTTCTGGTTACCGGATAATCCGGCCCAGCGTGAAGCCATTGACCAATGCGGCATTGGCTTCGTCGAAATCGATGTGCATCTTGCAGCTGTACTGCTCGCTGACCCGAATGATAACATCCTTGAACACGATGGGACGGTCACTCAGGACCTCCACAGAAACTCTCTGCTTATCCTTCAGGTCAAACTTCACGGAATCGGGCGCCGTCACATGGATGTGGTTGTGTGCGATGATGACGCCCTCTTCGATGTGCAGTGTGCCGCAGGGGCCCTCGATGGTGATGGCGCCGGAACCCTTCACGTCGCCGGACTCCCGCACGGGAGCCTTCACGCCCAGGTCCACGCAGTCACTTTTGGACAGCTCCACCTGGGTCGCGCTGCGAACGGGACCCAGGACGGCGGTCCGCTCCTTGCGGCCCTTGGGACCGATGAGCGTGACTCTCTGCTCGGAAAGGAACTGCTCCGGCTGAGACAGGGGGCGGACCGGCTTCAGTTCAGCCCCCGGCCCAAACAGGACCTCCACATCGGCCTGTGTCAGATGCACATGCCGTGCGGAGACCTCGATCTCCACCAGTCCCGCGTTGTGGATGGCATTCATCACAGCAGATACGATCTGTTCCATTCTGAATACCTCCTCTTAGCGGTACTGCCCTGCCAGATACATACACATCATGATATGTATGGCGCTGGACAGACGGTTCAGCTCTTCGATGATGTCCCCACGGGTGAACTGATTTCCGTTGCGGAAAGCCTCCGCGGCGGCCACCTCGGTCTCCCGGATTGCCGCACGCAGCTGGTTCAGCAGCGCGTAGTCCTTGCCCATGGTACGATCAGGGAGCACCATCTGCTTGATGTTGAAAAATTTCTGCGGATTGTGAGAGCGCTCCCGCAGCTCCGCATGGGTGAGGCCGATAATGGTATCGTTTTTGAGTTCCTCATCCAGTACATCGCAGCGCATGATCTCACGAAGGATGCCCAGGATGTTGTCCAGATCGGCCACCAGCTTTTCGCTGCCATTCTCACCGATCAGCACCTGATCCAGGACCACCAGAGCCTGCAAACTGTCCAGTTTCCCCCGGAACAGGATGCGGGGATGGTTCTTGTTCACCAGCGTGTTGCCGAAAAGGTGGGTCATGTGCTCCGGCTTTGTCATGTAATACGCGCCGGTCTCATAGTCCACAAACTTCGGCTTCATCTGGTCCGCCTGGACCGTCACCTGCGGCATGGGAGGGACCTCCGTCGCAACGACGCGGGGGCCATCCTCCTTCACCGTTTCTCCCTCTTTTGCGATCTTGATCTTACGCTGCTGGAGATACTCGCGCGCGGCAGGAGTCAGCATGCACCCCGTCGGAACATAGTAAACTTCCGGTTGGCTGTTCCGCAATTCAAGCCGGAGGGCATTCTCTGTAATTGGTTTCACGCGCTTCACCCCTCTCAAATTGGATCAGCGCGGGCTGTGTCAGCCCGCTGATTTACTTCTCCAGAGTGGGGAGAATGCCCTCCACGTCACCGTGGGGACGAGGAATGACATGGACGGAGACCATCTCACCCACGCGCTCAGCAGCAGCTGCGCCAGCGTCGGTAGCGGCCTTCACGGCGCCAACGTCGCCGCGGACCATGACGGTCACCAGACCGCCGCCAACATGGACCTTGCCGATCAGGGTCACGTTAGCTGCCTTGACCATTGCATCAGCGGCTTCGATAGAGGCGACAAGACCCTTGGTCTCGATCATACCCAGTGCCTGCATATTGCTTGCCATATAATACACTCCTTATTTGTCGTTAGATGGATAGGTACAGTTCACTCAGCCCAGCGTAGGCAGGATGAACTCCACTTCCTCGTGGGGACGAGGAATGACATGGACGGAAACCATCTCGCCCACGCGCTCGGCAGCGGCTGCGCCGGCGTCGGTGGCAGCCTTGACGGCGCCAACGTCGCCACGGACCATAACGGTCACCAGACCGCCGCCAACATGGACCTTGCCGATCAGGGTCACATTTGCCGCCTTGACCATTGCATCGGCGGCTTCGATAGAGGCCACGAGACCCTTGGTCTCGATCATGCCCAGAGCCTGCATATTGCTTGCCATAATAATTTCCTCCTATTTGTTGTCGGCTCACAGAGCCTTCAGCTTACTGATTACGCTTTGAACGATGGCGTCCACGTCCACATTGCTCAGATCAGGAGCGGTGGAGCAGATACCGTCCTTGCAGGACGGAATCGTCGCCTTGATGTCGTCCAGTTCCTGCTTTCCGAAGGCCACATAGCGCAGATTCAGCAGATGCATGGGACCCACGTTCTCCGAGGTCGCGGAGCCGCCGATGGCGCCGCAGCCCAGAGTCAGGGCCGGCTGCAAAGAAGTCGTACCGCCAATGCCGCCCAGAGCACTGGGGGTATTGACCATGATACGAGAAGCGGGAACACGCTTGGCGAAGTAATCCACCAGCTCGTCATTCTTGGTGTGCATGGAGAAGGTGTGGCCCGCGCCCTCATAGCGCAGGATCTCGCAGACCTTGTTGCACACATCCTTGTAGTCCTTGCCGGTATAGAAGCCCAGGATGGGGCCCAGCTTTTCGTTGGAATAAGGATGTCCGCGGCCAACGCCGTCCTCCTTGGCAACCAGGACACGTGCCGTAGCGGGCACGCGGTCCAGACCGGCCAGCTTGGCGATGGTTTCCACGCTCTTGCCGACGATCTGAGGATTCATGGTGCCGTTGGCACGGAGGATGAAGCGGCCCAGCTGAGCACACTCGGCATCATCCAGGAAGTAAGCGCCCTGTGCTTCCATCTCCTTGCGGACAGCGTCCACCATATCCTCGTCGCAGATGATGGACTGCTCGGAGGCGCAGATGGTGCCGTTGTCGAAGGTCTTGGAATCCATGATGCGCTTGACCGCCAGCTTCAGATCGCAGCTCTTATCCAGATATGCGGGGCCGTTGCCGGGGCCGACGCCGATGGCAGGGGTACCGGAGGAATAGGCCGCGCGGACCATGGCGCTGCCGCCGGTAGCCAGAATCATGGCCACGTCGCGGTGACGCATCAGGTTATCGGTGGCCTCCATGGTGGGGATGGTAATGCAGGACACCAGGTTCTCATTGCCGCCCGCCTCTGCGATGGCCTGCCGGATGACCTTCACAGTCTCCAGGCTGCAGCGCAGAGCCGCGGGATGGGGAGAGAACACGATGGCATTACCAGCCTTAATGGAGATCTCGGCCTTGTACAGAGCCGTGGAGGTGGGGTTGGTGGAGGGCAGCAGGCCCGCAATCACACCCATGGGAACCGCGATGACACGCAGTCCCTTCTCCTCATCTCTGGAGACTTCGCCGATGGTCTTCATGTCTTTCACATGCTCGTAAACACCGCGGCTTGCGAACACATTCTTGATTACTTTGTCGTCCACGACACCAAACCCGGTATCCTCGTTGGCCATCTGGGCCAGTCGGCGGGCATTGCGGACACCGGCGTCGGCGATCGCATGCACAATGCGGTCCACCTGCGCCTGGTCCATCGCAGCCAGTTCCTGCTGGGCCTGCTTGGCGGCCTCAACGAGTTCCCGGACTTCCTGCATGGACAGTAAGTCTTTATCGATCAACTGCATATTACAATTCTCCTATTGACCAAACCCATTGTGAAACAGCCGGAATCAATTCCGCTGGAGGAACTCCGTGATCGACCGGACCAAGCCTTCCTTGTTGGCGAAACGGATTTCCTTCCGGGTCATGTTGTCCACGTTCAATGTGCGGGCAACCGACCGCAGCTTCACAACAGTCATGTTTGCCAGGGTCTCGGGGGAGTAATCCTCCGGGGCGGGCGCAGCCTCCAGGGCCTCCTCAGCAGGAGCTTCCTCCACCGCCTCAGGTTCCTGAGGGGCAGGTTCCTCCTGCTCAGGTTCAGCCGCAGGGGCAGGCTCTTCCTTGGCAGTTTTCTGAACGGGCTGCTCGGAGCTGCTTGGGTGATCGGGCTGTGCAGCAGGAGTTTCCGGCCCCAGGATATCCTCCAGTTCCCCGTGGGGACGGGCGATCACATGGACGGACACCAGTTCACCCACCCGCTCGGCTGCCGCGGCGCCGGCGTCCGCGGCTGCTTTCACAGCGCCCACGTCACCGCGCACCATCACAGTCACCAGGCCGCCGCCAATATGCTCCTTGGTGGTCAAGGTCACGTTTGCGGCTTTCACCATGGCGTCAGCCGCTTCAATGGCTGCCACCAAGCCCCGGGTCTCGATCATGCCCAATGCTTTCATTTGTGCCTCCCTTCAAGAGTTACGCAGAGGGTTTCTCTATCTTACTCCTGGGGACGGTCAGCCACAGACTCAACAGCAGCGGCGAAAGCATCACAGGCGGACTTGCAGGCAGACTGGCTGCCGGTCAGCAGAGCGCCGCCGAAGTTCGTCTCAGAGGGAGGAGCATACAGAACGCACATACGAACGTCAGCAGCCTTCAGAGCGGCATCGACGCCATACATAGCCTCCAGAGGAGGAGCGATCAGATAAGCGATGGCCTCGCCCTCGGCAATGCCGCAGCCCTCAGACAGGTAAGAACCGGTTCTGGAGATGCAGTGTGCATAGTAAGCAATGCTGTCATCCTCATTGGCGGAGACGAAGTGGCAGACGTTCTCGATCATGTCCACAGCGGCTTCCAGGCCAGCCTTGGCCTCAGCGGGGTTGGGAGCGGCCAGGATGCCGATGATCTCGCCAGCCAGCTTGGTGTTGGCGTTGGCGGCGCCGCCGTAGAAGCTCTTGGCATAGACGACCTTGCAGTCGGCCTTCTTGGTAGCTTCGTCCAGAGCGGTATAGGTGACGTCATCGCAGTCAGCGGTGATCAGAGCCAGAGACTTCTGGTCGGGGGTCAGGCCAAATTCCTTAGCCATGTCGGGGGAAACGTTGGGAATCAGTCTGGTTGCCAGAACGTGTGCGGGCAACGGATCTCGTTTCATAATAAATACCTCCCAATATTTGTTACAGCTTCAGATCAGTACCGCTGGCCTTTTTGTCCAGCATGATCTTGATGATTTCAGCAATGTGGGCACCAGCCTCAGCGGGGATGGTACCGGCGCGGTGGATGTTGGAAACGACGGTACGGCGTGCCTCGGGCATGCCGATGGTTGCCTTGTAGGCGATGTAAGCAGACATGGACTCGGCGGTGATCAGGCCGGGACGCTCACCGATCAGGGTGCAGGTCACGGTAGCGCCGGTCAGCTCGGAGATCTCGTCCATGACGCCGACGCGGCCGTACTTCACGAAGAAGGGAGTGCCCACGTCGATGTTGTAGCTCTTCAGGCCCTGCATGATCGCGGGCAGCAGATCGCCGACGTTGGCGGCCACGGAAGCGGAGGACAGGCCGTCCGCCACGTAGATCTGAACAGTGGGAGCCTTCTTGCACTTGGCCTTGATGGTCTCAGCAGCCTCGGGGCTCAGCTTGCGGCCCAGGTCGGGACGGGTCAGATAGGTGTCCTTGCTGTCGCACTGGGTCTGCACGGTGAACAGGCCCTGGTTTTCCACGAACTCGGCGTCCACGTCGTTGAACACGGCGTCCTGTGCGGCGGAGTGTGCGGCGCGGAATTCCAGCTGGGGCAGAGTCTTATAGCGGGCGCCGGCCTTGCCGATACCCAGGCGGCAGGGAGCTGCCTTCTTCAGCTCGGCATAAGCCTCGCCGTTTTCGGGGTTCTCTACCAGATACTGCTCACGGATGTCGATCTGGGTAACATCAGGGAGTTCGCCAGCCTCCACCTGTACGGCGGCGCTGCAAGCGTCAGCCACCTTTGCAGCATCAGCGGTTACGTTCATCTCAGCAAGTACCTGCTCGATAATTGCTCTCAGATTCTTTTCTTCCATTACTCACGCCTCCTTCCTTATTTTCTCAGGAACACGGAAGCGTCGCCCGCCTTGGGGGTCAGCTTGCCATTTTCAGAGAAGCCCATCTTCTCCAGCCACATGTCGAATTCCTTGATGGGACGCAGGCCGAAGATTTCACGCAGGGCAGCAGCCTCATGATAACCGGTGCACTGATACATCAGCATGCAGTCATCGCCCTGGGGCACGCCCATGACGTAGTTGCAGCCAGCAGCGACCAGCAGGGTAGCCAGGTTCTCGATGTCGTTCTGGTCGGCCTTCATGTGGTTGGTGTAGCAGGCGTCGCAGCCCATGGGGATGCCGGTCAGCTTGCCCATGAAGTGGTCTTCCAGACCGGCACGGGTGACCTGCTTGGAGTCATACAGATACTCGGGACCGATGAAGCCAACGACGGTGTTGACCAGGAAGGGCTGATAGCGCTTGGCGAAGCCATAGCAGCGGGCCTCCATGGTGACCTGGTCCCAGCCGTTGTGGGCCTCAGAGGACAGCTCGGAACCCTGGCCAGTCTCGAAGTACATGACGTTGGGGCCGGTGCAGGTGCCCTTGGACAGCATGGTGGCACGGCCCTCGTCCAGCATGGCGGCGGTCAGGCCGAATGCCTCGTTACCCTTCTGAGAACCAGCGATGGACTGGAACATCAGATCCAGGGGAGCGCCGAACTGCTGGGCAGCGGCGGTCTGGGTGGTAACATGAGCCAGCACGCAGATCTGGGTGGGGATCTCCCACTTGTTCTTGAACTCGTCGAACATCTTCAGAATGCGGGCCACGCTCTCCACAGAGTCGTCCACGGGGTTCAGGCCGATGACGGCGTCGCCGCAGCCAAGGGACAGGCCTTCCATAACGGAGGCAATGATGCCGGTGGGATCGTCGGTGGTGTGGTTGGGCTGCAGACGGGAAGAGAAGGTTCCCGGCAGACCGATGGTGGTGTTGCAGTGGGCAGAGATACGGATCTTCTTTGCAGCGTAGATCAGGTCCAGGTTGCTCATCAGTTTACAGACAGCAGCAACAACCTCACTGGTCAGACCACGGGACAGACGCTTGATCATGTCGCCGGTGGTACGCTCGTCCAGAATCCACTCACGCAGTTCCGCAATGGTCCAGTTCTTGAATGTGTTGTAGATCGTCTCATTCACATCGTCCTGGATAATACGGGTGACCTCGTCCTCCTCATAGGGAACGGCGGGGCAGTTTCTTACGTCGTTTACGGTCAGATTGGAAAGCACGACCTTTGCAGCGACGCGTTCCTCTGCAGTCTCAGCGGCAATACCTGCCAGCTTGTCGCCGGACTTTTCCTCGTTTGCCTTAGCCATGACTTCACGAATGGACTTAAATTCATAAACATGGCCAAACAGTTTCGTCTTCAGGATCACGTTTTTCACCTCTCATAAACTTTTTAGGAATTAAAGATTAACGTCTTAATTACTACGGGCAGTACCTGTCCGCCTGCAACGGGTTCGCCGATGTCGATATAGTCGCCGCTCGAGGTGTGGATGCTGTCAATGCAGATGATGTCCTTCTGATTGTTCAGCATCACATTCAGCGCATTACCCAGAACTTTGCCAATATCGTTCTCAACGACCACGATCAGGGGGTACTTGCTCTCAATCACCTCCTTTGTGCTTTCTATGATTGCCGCCGCCAGTTCCTGGACTTCTGCAAAGCTGGTGCGCGTTTCTCCGGTGAATGCGATGGCCACTTGTTCCATCACACCCTCCGGCTGATACAGCGGCAACTGATCTCTTATAGAGGCCTTCAGCGTCTCCAGCAACGCCTCGTCCTCCTGGGATACCTTCAGGACCGGGATATTTTTCAGGGGCAGCTGCTTCCGGTCGTAGCGGATGGTACTGCCGCTGACGTCCGTGGCATGAGTTCCCGCGCCCACCACGGTGGCGCGAATGGTCTCCACTGCCTGATAACGCTCTACACTGTTCAGAGCCGCATTCTCCCGGATAGCCCTGCCCAGCAACACACCGATATCTCCATATCGGAACAAATCTGTTTCATCGTCCTTGTATACACAGTCCGCCACACCGCCGGAATAGGTCACAGCCTGAACGGCCGGTCTCTCGGCGAGCGGCTTTCCATCATTGGTATACAAGCCCGCATGGTCACCGTCCTGGGGTGCCAGATGCAGCGCCTGGGCCAGCTGGTCCGCCATGAGGCGGCACACCTTCATCAGCTGCTCCGGATCTGCCCGGTCGCCGACATTCACCGTGATGCCATGCTTTTTCGCAAGATGTTGGATCTTGGGGAACATGTATGTAATCTTTCCGTTTTGCACCTTAATAAGCCGTCCCCCAATGTCCAAACAGCTGGTGCCACGCAGTGTACCTTTTTCATAAAGGGCGATGTTGCTGGTACCGCCGCCGATATCCACATTGGCAACGGCAATACGGTTCTCCTTAGACAGTGCGTCCGCGCCCGCGCCGCGGGCCGACAACACGGATTCCAGATCCGGTCCCGCCGTAGCCACCACAAAGTCTCCAGCCAGGTCCGACAGAGCCGCCAGCACGTCGTTGGCGTTCTGCTTGCGGGCCGTCTCACCGGTAATGATGACGGCGCCGGTCTGCAAATCAGCGGGCGTCTTTCCCGCCGCCCGGTACTCATCCCGGACAATCTTCTTCACTGCCTCCGCGTCAATTTCCGTGGCCGACTTCAGCGGCGTGAAATAAATCTGACTGCGATAAATCACTTCCTTATCCACAATGCAGATACGAGGAACCGTATAGCTGCTGGCCCGGTTTTCAATGGTCAGCCTGCTGAAAATCAGCTGTGTCGTGGAGGTACCGATGTCAATACCTACGCTTAAAATGACCTCATGCAAAACATTCACCTGCTTTCTCACAAAAAAACAGCCCGAACGCAGAGGGTCTCCCCTCTGTCGTCCGGGCTGCGTCGCACCGTACTCCTGTTGGCGTTACGTCACGCCAACGGTATCCATGATTCGGTTTTTTAAATCAAATGTCACACGGGTTCCCGTGGAATCCGACTCAATGTCCAGATCCCCGTGCAGCTTGTCACAGACCATGGTCTTGACAATGGACAAGCCCAGTCGGTTGCCATCCGTGTTTTCCACATCGAACCCTTTGCCGTTATCAATCACTTGAATGCGGGAATACAGCTCCCCTTTGGTCACGATGATGCGGATGCGGCCCGTGTCGCCCTCGCGAAATGCGTATTTTAGCGCATTTTCCAGAAGTTCGTTGATGATAAGAGCCACGGAGGTTGCAATGTCGGAATCCACCGTAAAAGCGTCGCCCTCCAGAGTGATCTCCACCTTGAAGCGGGACGCGGTATAATACCGCAGGGTATTGTTGGTGATGTTCTGGATGACCTCTCCGATCATCACCTCGTCGATGCCGCTCTGTGCCAGCAGCTGATGGGTGCTGGCAATAGAGAGGATACGGTTCATGCTCTCTCCCAGGACCTGCCGGGTCTCCTCGCTGTCGGTGCGGCGCATCTGCAGCCGCAGCAGACTGGCAATGGTCTGGAGATTGTTTTTTACCCGGTGGTGCATCTCCTTGATGGCCACTGACTTCAAAATCAACGCTTTTTCCTGTTCCTTCTGCCGGGTGATGTCCCGCAGGAACACGGCAAACGCCATGTCCGGCACATCCAGCTGAACCCGCTTGACGCTGAGAACGTGATAACCAACCGTAGTCTCATAGGAGTATTCCCGGGCTTCTCCGCTCTCTGCTTCCAAATCTCCCAGGCAGACATTTTTGTAAGGCTGTCCCAGGACGTCCTCCACGAAGCCCAGTTCCTCATACAGGTCCCGGGCACGGCCGTTCCGGAAAGCAATGGTGCCGCTGACATCCACGATCATCAAAGCTTCGTCGATGCACTCCGTCAGCCAGTTGTCCTCATCCAGCATCTGGGCCAGCGTATTGGCGATGGTCCGATAGCTGTCCTGGGAGAAGTGCAGGCCCTCGTCCATCTGGAGCTGTTCCGTGGTCCTTCGCTCGCTGATCAGCACACCGATGACCCGGTCCCCGTTGCAGATGGGCTCCACGGACTGGATGGTACAGCCGTTTTCCTGGGTGACCGCCTTCATCTGGCGGGTGCCGATCCCCAGTCGGAGGGTCCGCGCCACGGCGGGTTCGTTTTCCTGCTTCGCCAGCAGGCCCACCACAGTCTTTTTGTAGGAGGACGGAACCCTGGAAGGCTTTGCCTCCGCCACCACGATGGCGTCTCCGTTCTGAGCGGGGCAGTCGATGAAGATATCGGCCTCCTCCAGGTCGGCAAAGGTGGTCAGCACCTTCGACATATCCCGAATGATGTCGATGTCCGCCTCATTCAGGTCCGTATACTTTTTGCACAGCTCACCAATGGTATCCATGACTCACGCCTCGCTTCTGGCCAAGATCATCTCAGCTACCCGTTTCATCGAAAGATGCTTCGTCTGACTCAGCTTGCGTATGTAATCGTAGGCAACCTGCTCGGTCATATTCTGCTGCTCCATAAGCTGCCCCTTGGCCTTTTCCACCACAACACGGCTCTCCAAACGGCCATTGACTTTTTCAATATCCTTGCGCAGCTTCCCGATCTCCCGGCTGCGGTTGACCGCCACCTCAATATTGGGGATCAGAGATTTTTCATCGATGGGCTTCACCAGATATCCGCCCACGCCGCACTCCTTGGCCTGCTCGATGAATTCCCGCTCACTGTAAGCAGTCATCATCATGATGGTCTCCGCCAGATTCTCCTCGTGGATGATCTTGGCGGCAGACAAGCCGTCCAGCAGCGGCATTTTGATATCCAACAGCACTAAATTCGGGTGTTTCTGTCGGCAGAGCTCCACAGCGTCGAAGCCGTCGGAGGCCTCACCCACCACCTCATATCCCGCCTCTTGCAAAAGCTCGTTGAGGTCCATCTTGGTAATGGGCTCATCATCTGCTATAACAACATGAATCGTCATGCCATGTTCCATAAACGATCACCTTCTCAAAGGATCTGTAAGTGTTCCACCAGTCGGTCTACACCTTCGCCCGTCACGCTGCTTACATAAAACAGTTCCTTCGCCCCGGCCGCTTCCAGATATTTTCCGGCCCGTTCGATCTGCTCATTCTGCGCCAAATCACATTTTGTGACAACGCCAACGACAGGTTTTGCAAACATACTGCTGAAAAACGGCGGGAACATGGTTCCCTGCTCCGTGGCGTCCTGCACCAAAACAATGACATCCGCATCCGTCGACGTGACAATCAGAGCGCCCCGGAAGCTGAAACGTTCCAGGTATTCGCCCGGCGTATCGATGATATTCTGATTTACGATTTGTACGGTCTGGGTCTTGTGATACCGCAGGTCCTCGTGATTAATGCGCTGACACAGGGTGGTCTTTCCCGCTGCGGAGCGACCAATCAGCATCATGCGCTGCTTTTTTTCCATGGCTTCCATCAGGTCTTGGTAATGGGTGCCGACGAGAAGCCCATCATGTCGCACAGGGTTTTGATAACATCCCGCAGCGCGGCTTCCACCGCGGCCACATCTCCGGTAACAACCACAGAGCCGTTGAAGCGGTCCACAAAGCCGATCTGCACGTCAGCGGCCTTTGTTGCCACATCTGCCGCGATCATGGCCGCCTCACTGGGGGTGATGGTCAGAATACCAATAGCGCCCTCCGCATCGATCAGCCCCAGCTTTCCGTACAGCTTTTTGTCCGGATTGGCAATGACATGGGCCAATGTGACCTGCTTGCCGGGAACAAACTCCTGAATAATCCGTTTTTTTTCATCCAGTTCGATCATGATACCACTCCCTTTGCTCATTTTCCATTCCAACTGGGATACATGCGCCGCAGCTCCGTTAAGGGTATGATTTTGCTCCAAAAAAGTAAAAAAGCCCCTGAATTTTAAAAAATTTAAACTCCAGAAGCTACATCGCTTATTCGGTTAGCTGCAGATCAACGCTATCATCGCGCTCGTATCTGTTCAGCCAAATCAGTATTTACTTGTAAAAAGGCATAAACCCACTATAATCTTGTTGTGATTTTACCAGTTTTATCCCACAATGTCAACCCAAAATTTGTACCATATGCTTTCCCCTGGGCATATGCCACCGCTGGCCGCGAAACCAACACAGCCTGCCGAATTTCCTTTTCAGGGACTCGGCAGGCTGCATTGGGGTAAAAATGAGGAGGTAATATCGGTAAGTTTTCCTGTATGCGTTTTGCGTAATATCCTTTTGATATCTCTACCATACAGGTAAGGATTTATCTCTAAAAAGGCCGCAAAAAGCCCCCTAGAATTCCAAAGTAATTCCGGGAGCTGCATCGCTCAATTGGTATCGGCAGACCGCGCTGACGTCGCGCGAACCATCTCTTTTACCATACACTTTATTCAATTTGCTTTTGATTTTGAGTGCATTTTAGCAGAAACGGTCCCTGATGTCAATGCAAAAATCGAGCCAATCGCACAAACCACTCCTTGACATTTGTTTTTTCAGAGTGAAATAATGACTGCAAAAAAACCGGCTTGGAGGAATTGCTCTATGAATTTTCCCCTGGTCAAGGGCGATATGGCCCACCTCGATGAATACCGTGCCATTTTTTTCGATTCCAAGCTGTATGATGCCTATTTTGCCGAAGATGACCGCCTGGAAAAGTCACTGCGCCACGGTATTGAGACCGGCTCTTTGTACATTGCCATGAGCAGCAGCGGCGACCCCATCGCCGCCATGCATATGACCATGGACGGCATGGCCGATTTGCCTTACGTGCATCTTTTGGGCGTGAAGAAAAATTACCGGGGCATGGGAATCGGCAGGGATTTGCTGCGCATCTTCATTGGCACCGCCGAGGCCCAGGGTGCCCCCAACATGTTTATCCTGACCAGCCACTTCAACGTCCGCGCCAAAAAGCTTTATCAGTCCATGGGTTTCAAGCCCTACTGCCTGCTGCCCGACCTGCTGAAGAAAGGCGTGTCGGAATGGCTGATGATGCGTCCGGCCAAGAAATAATACATACTGACAAAACCCGGCAGCCCCAAGGCTGCCGGGTTTTTTACATCATCAGGGGAGTTTTCCTGCATACGCCTTGCGGAAGACCTTTTCGATGTCCTCCGCCGTGCAGGCGCGGGGATTGGTTGCCGTACAGCGGTCTGCCAGTGCAGAGGCGGTCATGGCCTCCAACGCTTCTTCAAAGTCCTTCTGGCTGACGCCGGCCGCCTGGATTGTAGACGGCATCTTGAGCTTTTCCATGTACTGGCGAGTCGTACGAATCATATTCAGTGCGCTTTGGCGGATGCTGCTGCTCTCCAGCCCCATCAATCTTGCGATCTGCGCATAGCGCTTGACCGTGGGGGTCAGGGAATCCGCGCAGCCTGCGTTGAAGCTCATAACATAGGGCAGCAGGATGCCGTTGGCCCGGCCATGGGGAATGTGGAAATGGGCACCCAGTGCGTGAGCCATGCCATGATTCAGGCCAAGGCCCGCGTTGGAAAAGGCGATACCCGCCAGGCAGGAGGCGTTGTGCATTCCCTGCCGCGCCTCCAAATTGCCGGGCTCCTTGTAGCACTTCAGCAAATGGTGCTTGACCAGCTTGATGGCCTTTTCCGCCGCCGCGTCGGAGAAGTCGTTGTGTCCGGTGGAAACAAAAGCCTCGACGGCATGGGTCAGCACATCGATGCCGGTGTCGGCCGTCACAGAGGGAGGCGCGCTGGTCACCAGATTGGCGTCCAGCAGCGCGATATCCGGCACCAGGGAATCCTCCACCAGAGGGTACTTAATGGCCCGCTCCTTGTCCGTGATGACGGAGAAGCGGCTCACCTCGGAGCCGGTACCGCTGGTGGTGGGGATGGCGACGAAGGTGATCTGGCCGGCCTGTCCGGTCTTATTGGCAAAATACACGATGGCCTTTGCCGCATCAATGGCGGCGCCGCCGCCAAAGCAGATGACGGTGTCCGGCTGGAATTCCGCCAGGCTGTTGACGCCTGCCGTCACCACATCGATATCGGGGTCCGCCGAAACATCGGAGAACACGCGGCACTCCCGTCCCACCTTTTCCAGGCACTCCGTCACATAAGCGGCCTTGCCGCTGTTTACCATGAAGGGGTCTGTCACCAGAAACGCCTTGTGAATCTGATCGGTCAGAGCCTCCAAACCGCTCTCAAAGACAATTTTCGTCTTCACGCTGAACTCGCTCATAACACACTTCCTTTCCCTGTTAAACGCAAAAAACGCAAAAAGCGCCCTGAACGCACTGGTTCAGGACGCTGCATCGCACCCAAAATTGGACACACTGCTGCATCGCAGTCTGCCCTTAGTAAAAAATTACTACGGCCCGCCCCCCGATGTCAAGTCTTTTTTCACCGTCTTTGTCGTTCGTGTCAATCACGGATTGACTTTTTGAATCCGTGCTGGCATAATGTGGGGGTCAAAGCCGGTGCGCGGAAGGGCTGTCCAGCCAGCCCTTTAACTTTGACATGCAAGGAGTGTTTCCATTTGGATATCAGATTTGTTCGTCCGGAAGAGGCCGAACAGCTGGCCAGGAACATTGTCACCTCCTTTCCTTCCAAGACCCCGCCGGAACTGTTGGAAAACATGGATTCCGAGCTGCACACCCCCTCCGAGGGCCGTTATCTGGGATACTTTGATGACAACGGCACCTTGATCGGCTCCCTCATGATGATGGACTTCTCTTTCAATGTCCGCGGCGTCATGATGCCCATGGGAGCGGCGGCATACGTTTCCACCAACTTCCTGCACAAGAAGGAAAAAATTGCCCGCACGCTTCTGCGGGTGCAGATGGGTTACTACGTGGAGACCGGCACCCCCATCGGCTGCCTGCACCCCTTCAATCCCGCGTTCTATGGGAAGATGGGCTATGGCTACTGCAACGAGAACATTCTCTATATGCCCAAGCCCTGTTACATCCGTTCGTTCGGTGACAAATCCGGCCTTTCCTATGCGACCGAAGCGGATCGGGATGAGATTCTGGACTTTTACCGCCGTTACGCCAGACGCACCAACGGCGCCACCATTCATCCCTTTATGGACCCCTATCGCATTTTCCAGAAACCCTATGTGGTCGTCTGCCGCCGCAATGGCAGAATCACCGGCTACCTGACCTTTGAGTTTGTGGATGTGGACCGTTATACCGACATGTACCATGACCTGTACATCCATGAGATGATCTACGATGACCTGGAGACTCTCCAGCAGTTCATGACGTTCTTCGCCTCCCAGACAGATCAGATCGACCGGGTCCGCATCCTCTCCACGGATGAATATCTGCACATGATGTTCACCAACCCCGACAGCGGCGAGAACCTGGCCCATGATGGCTGCATCCAGGAGATTGGCCGCCGCACCATGGGTCACATGGTACGCATCCTTGATGTGGCGGGCTATTTCCAAAAACAGACCCACTGCTGCTCTCCCGTCAGCCGGAGTTTCGTGCTGGCGTTGGAGGTGCAGGACCCCTTCCTGTCCCAAAACAGCGGTGTCTACTATCTGGACATCTCCGGCGAGACCGTTTGCCTGAAGGAGCACGCCCAGCCGGACGTGACTCTCTCCACCGGCATCGCCGAGCTCTCCTCCCTGGTCATGGGCGCCTATCCGTTGGAGCAAGCTGTGGCTTTTGGCCGCATGTCCGTCTCCGATCCCGCTTACATCCCCGACATCCAGCGAGCCATCGGCTGGGACAAAAAGCCCGTCAACATCACCTATTTTTAACGCATAAACAAGAGGACGTGAACGACATGGTTCACGTCCTCTTAGTTTTCAATTTGCTTTTTCACCCGATGCCGGCGTCAGCTCCGGGAAGCAGTCCTGCAAGCGCTCCGAGAACTGTACCATCCGCCGTCCAGACCCGGTCTTGTTCTCCAGCCCCAGCTGGTGGCCGTCGCGTTCGGCCTGTTCAAGGCCCATCGGATCGAACACCAGCTCATAGGTGTCACTGGTGGCCAGGTCCGTGACCTCCAGCCGTCCAGAGCCGTCGTCCTTTCGCCGGACCGTGCAGCCCATCTGCTGCAAAACGCCAACCACTTCCTCCTGGAACAGCTTCCACGGCCTGCTGTTCCCCACCAGATACGTCTGCTCCAGCTCCATGCCCTTCCGCTCCAGCAGTGCCGCTATCGCCACATTGTACTCCGGCAGCCCCCCTGGGTTCCACAGAAGCTCCTCTTCCAGCACTTCCCGGGCAATCCGCATCAAATCGAAGCCAAACCCGGTGAAGGAGTAGCGCATCCGCTCCGGCATGCGGCAGGGCAGACCGTCCATGCGGCTGCAGCGGTCACAGAGTTCGCACCGCCCCGCCGCCAAGCTCCAGCTGCCGGGGATAGCCTTCTCCAACTCCAGCAGCGATTCCAGCAGGATTCGCTTCGCCTTTCCATAGGTGGCGGCCCGAAGCCGGTCCGTCTTCTCTGGCGCGGTGGCAGCCGCTCGGGTCTCCGCACGGTAAACCACCTTCATGCCGATGATATGCACCCGGGAAAAGGGCGCAAACACCTCTTTGGCGGACTGCAATCCCGGCGGGCAGGACCATACGTGTCCATAGTCCGGGCAGGCTTCACACGCCCCGGCAAATTGTTCCGGCTTGTAATACCGCTCCAGCCACTGTTCAACGGACAGCGTAACGACCTTTACCTCCGCATGCTCCACAAGCGTTCACCACCTTGTCTGAATCGTTATCCGGTCCCTTTGGGGACCATTCTTTATCCACCAACTTCACAGGGCGGGCATTCATTGTGACCCCGCTCGCTTTTATTCCGCCTTCAGCGCGTAGCTGTCACCATCCTGGATGTCCGTCAGGTCCACGCTGGCGTTGGCATACTCGTCATTCACATAGAAGGCCCAGTACTTCCCGTCCTTATCATAGTCCACGGTAATTCCATTCACCGTCTTGATGTAGAGACCGTAGGGACCGTCCTCCCCTTCGATCAGGCCTACACCCACCAGCGCGGCGCCCACGGTGGTCTCATCGGTGTGGATTTCAAAGGCGGTCTCCTGTCCCTCCGGGTCCACCACGGTCAGAGCAAACTGCGTCTCGCCCTCACCCAACACCGCGCTTTCCTCAGCGGGCGCTGTGGTTTCTTCCGCAGTGGCAGCCCCCTGGCCCTTGTCTGCGCCGCAGCCTGCCGTCACCAGCGCCGCGGCCATTAGCATCACCGCACAGAGCAGTGCCGCCAGCCATCTCTTTCTGTTTTGCATTTATATCGAAGCCTCTTTTCTTTTTAATTCCATCGAATCCCTGGATTCGCTGCTATCATAGTACATCTTTCCCCCGCAAGTCAACCCGCTTTTTTTCGGCAAAACGAGCATGCTCAGCCCGTAAGCCTTTTCGCCCCATTTTTTCGACAAACTGGGACCTTTGGTGTAAGGTTGACGTTTTTTACCATCTCGAATTGGCTAAAACCAACAACCCCTCTTAAAATTTTTTGTGTAAAAAAGCAAATTTCTTAGAAAAAACATCCATTGACGATACCTGCTTTTTGGTGGTAAAGTCATAACATCAGTAAGGCAAGGGCGCCTGAGAGCATCACTCTCGGCGCCCTTGCCGCTTTTGTTTTAAGGAGGGAACTATATGTATTCATCTGTCAACACCATTTGGGTCCTGTTAGGCGTGGCATTGGTCTTTTTGATGCAGGCCGGTTTCGCCATGTGCGAGGCAGGCTTCACCCGGGCCAAGAACACTGGTAATATCCTGATGAAAAACCTGATGGACTTCTGCATCGGCACCCCCACCTACTGGATTTTGGGCTTCGGTATTATGTTCGCGGGCAGCGGTGCCCTCATCGGCGGCTTTGACCCCTTCGTCCGGGGCGACTACTCCGCCATCCTGCCTTCCGGCGTTCCTCTGTTCGCCTTTCTGATTTTCCAGACGGTGTTCTGTGCTACTTCCGCCACCATCGTCTCCGGTTCCATGGCAGAGCGCACCAAGTTCGTCTCCTACTGCATCTACTCCTTCTGCATATCCGCGTTTATCTATCCTGTCTCCGGGCACTGGATCTGGGGCGGCGGCTGGCTGAGCCAGCTGGGCTTCCATGATTTCGCTGGCTCCACTGCCGTACATATGGTGGGCGGTATCTGTGCCTGCATCGGCGCTGCCATCCTTGGTCCCCGCATCGGTAAGTATGACAAGAACGGCAACCCCCGTGCCATCATCGGTCACAACCTGGCCCTGGGCGCTCTGGGTGTGTTCATCCTGTGGTTCTGCTGGTTCGGCTTCAACGGCTGCTCCACCGTGGCGATGGACAGTGATGACGCCATGGTCTCCGCCGGCCTCATCTTCGTGAACACCAACATGGCCGCGGCGATCGCCTGCTGCGTCACCATGCTGTACACCTGGATCCGTTACAAGAAGCCTGATGTGGGCATGACCCTCAACGCTGGTCTGGCCGGTCTGGTGGCCATCACCGCCGGCTGCGACGTGGTCTCTCCCGTCGGTGCCGCTATTATCGGCATCATCGCTGGTTTCCTGCTCCCCATTTCCGTCAACTTCTTCGACGCAGTCGCAAAGATCGACGACCCCGTCGGTGCTATTTCGGTTCACGGCGTCTGCGGCGCCGCCGGCACCCTCATGACCGGCCTGTTCGCTGTGGATGGCGGTGTGTTCTACGGCGGCGGCTTTGATTTCTTCCTGGCGCAGTGTATCGGCGTGGCGGCCACTGCCATCTGGAGCGCCATCATGATCACCATTGTCTTCCTGGTCATCAAGCACACCATCGGCCTCCGGGTCTCCGTGGAGGAAGAGGTAAAGGGCCTGGATATCACTGAGCACGGTCTGCCCTCTGCTTACGGCGGCTTCGCCTTCAACTATGACGATACCCCCGCCGACCTGGTCATTCCCACCGGTTCCATCCCCGTCAAGGAAGCCGTTCCCGTGGAGGTCTCTCCCTCCGTGGTGGAACCCGTTTCCGCCGGCGGCGTGAAGATGACCAAGATCGACATTCTCTGCAAGATGGAGCGGTTCGACGCTCTGAAGCGCGCCATGTTCGACATCGGCATCACCGGCATGACGGCCATCAACGTCATGGGCTGCGGCGAGCAGCGAGGCAAGACGGAGGGCTACTTCCGCGGTGCCAAGGTGGAGGCCACTATGCTGCCCAGCATCCAGGTGTCCATCGTAGTCAGCAAGCTGCCGGTCTCCCTGGTGGTCAACACTGCCCGTAAGGTCCTCTATACCGGCAACATCGGCGACGGTAAAATCTTCATTTATAATGTAGAAAACGTCGTCAAGGTCCGCACCGGCGAGGAAGGCTACGACGCCCTGCAGGACGAGACCACTTAATACGCTCTTCTTCATTCTCCTTTTCATAGCGGAGGTCAGCGATCGCTGACCTCCGTAGTTTTTTTGCATATTTCCACTTCTTCTGGAAAAACTGACCGCAGAAACATCCGGGAGGCATCAAGTATGGATTATCTCAATGCATTCCTCTGCGGCGGCATCCTCTGCGCCATTGGACAAATTTTTATTGACAAAACAAAGCTCACTCCCGCCCGTATTCTGACAGGCTATGTGGTAGTTGGCGTCCTTCTCAGCGCCCTGGGACTGTATCAGCCCATTGCCGACTGGGGCGGTGCCGGCGCCACCGTCCCTCTGACTGGTTTCGGCCATGCACTGGCCAAGGGCGTGGAAAAGGCAGTCGGTGAAAAGGGCTGGCTGGGCGTGCTTACCGGCGGTCTGACCGCCACTGCGGGCGGCATCACAGCCGCCGTGGTCTTTGGCGTCATCATGGCGCTGATCTTTAAGCCCGGCAACAAGCGATAGGCAAATGCGGACGGTCTCCCGTCCGCGTTTTGTCATTCTTTTGTTGTTTCCTTTCTGTCGATAGACCTGCTATACTAATTTTATGTAGAAAATTTTCCAGAAAGGAACGGCCGCCATGCGTCGTCTCACCAGTTTATTTTTTTCCTTGCTCCTGCTGTTTTCTCTAACCGCCTGCAGCGCTTCCGAACCCTCCGCCGTGAGCACCCCGCCCACACAAACAACGGATGCCGTCCCTGACGCCGCGGTCCCTCAGCCGGAGGGCGAACCCACTCCCGAACCCGAACCAGAGCCTTACGAGATTCTGAACCCCACCGTCATGCCCGAAGGCGGTTTAAAAGACGGAGTTCCCTACGCAGCCTATAACGGTGTGGTGGAGCATCTCTTCTTCCACCCAGTGGTGGCCTACCCAGAGCTGGCCTTTGACGGTGACTATAAGTCCGACGGCATCGACGACTGGATGGTCACCGTGGGCGAATACAACAAAATCTTGCAAAGCGTCTACGAAAAGGGCTACATCCTGGTGGATATCGCTGATTGCTGGTCCGAACAGATAAACGAAGCTGGCGAGGCCCGCATGGTAAAAAATACGCTGTATCTTCCGGAAGGCAAGCGCCCCCTTATCATCTCCTACGACGACGTAAACTACTACGAGTACATGCTGACCAACGGCTTCACACATAAGCTCATCATCGGCGAGGACGGCAAGCTCTGGTCCTGGGGGCTGGACCCCGCCGGAAACGAAGTCACCAGCCGTGACCTGGATGCCGTCACCATTCTGGACAAGTTCGTAGAGGAACACCCGGACTTTTCTCCCTTTGGGGCCAAGGGCTGCCTGAGCCTGACGGGCTACGAGGGCATCCTGGGTTACCGCACCCAGACGGACTCCGAAAACTGGACGGCCGAGCGGGAGGCCAACCGCCAAAAAGAAATGGAAGCGGTGAAGCCCATCATCGCGGAGCTGAAGCGCACTGGCTGGACCTTCGGCAGCCATACCTGGGGGCACCTCAGCCTCAACACCCGCAGCTATGAAACCGTCACCGGCGACATGCAGCGGTGGTTCGACGAGGTAGGCTCCCTCGTCGGTGAGACCAGCGTCCTCTTCTACCCCTTCGGCGGCCGCCTGGACGGCGACGACGTAAAGCAGTCCGGCCCCGCCTTCACCTGGATGCAGCAGCAGGGCTTCCGTATCTTCTGCTCCGTGGGTATCGAATCCTGGTCCAAGTGCAAAAGCGACATCAGCGCCGTCATCTGTGACCGTCTCCACCCCGACGGCACCACCCTCCGCTCCGCCAAAGGCCGGGAGCGTTATATGAAATTTTACGACGCCGCCAACATCATCGACTTGGAGTCCCGCCCCCAGCGAGAAGTCGGCTGGCTAAATCAGTAAGGAGACGCTTTATGACCCATGAAGAACTCAAATCCACGGCCATCTCCATGTTGGAGAACGCCTATTGCCCCTACTCCCACTTCCCCGTGGGCGCTGCGCTGGAGTGCACCGACGGCACGGTATACACCGGCTGCAACGTAGAAAACGCCGTCTACCCCGCCGGCATCTGCGCCGAGCGAAACGCCATCTTCCATGCTGTGGCAGAGGGCCATACTGCTTTCAAGCGCATTGTCATTGCTGGAAAAAGTATCGATTTCTGCGTCCCCTGCGGCGTCTGCCGGCAGGTGATGCGGGAGTTCGCCCCGGAGCTTGAGATCATTTGCCTAAACGCTTCTGGCGAAGAAAAGATATTCACCTTGCCCGAATTGCTGCCCCACAGCTTCGGCCCGGACCATCTGCATCACAAATCGACCTGACGAAAATCGGCACCGGATGTCCGGTGCCGATTTCTCGTATCTTATACCATTTTTTCAAAAAAGTAAAAGGTCTCGTCCTCACCGTTTTTCCGCATGCAGGAGGACAGCATTTTGTAGGACGCTGTGTTTTCCTTAAAGCACTTGGCCACGATACGGGACAGGTGAACCTTGTAAAGGCCCCAGTTGGCAACGGCAGCAAAGGCCTCCGTGCCGTAGCCGTTCCCGGCGTAGGCCTTGTCGATGCGGCAGCCCAGCTCCGCGCTGCCCCGATAGTCGAAGCGGTACAGCACCGCCTCGCCGATGAGTTTTCCATCCAGCCGGACGGCAAAATTCACCGCCTGCCGGTTCTCAAAATCCGTTTTCGCCACGTTGAAGAAGCTGTACTCCTCCACCGGACCGCCCAAGCCGCCCACGTCGTCATAGCCCCACCAGCGGTTCCGCTCTCCGTCCAGTACCAGGGCATTGTAAGCAGGAATATCCTCTTCCGTCAGGGCCGACAGGGTCAGCCGCTCCGTTTTCAGCTCCGGAATTGCCTGTACATGCTGCAACAGCTCATTCTGCGGCTCAAAGCAAAACTTGGAGGCCAGCTTGGCGGGACCGTATTGCAGTTTGGAGGTCCGCAGTCCCCGGTCTGCTGCGTCGTCCTCCCGGTTGACCCACTGGCAGCCATCGCCAAAGGCATCGGCAAAGGCCTGCACCAGGGTAGGATACACGCCGGTATAGGAGTACAGCGCCTTCTCGATATGGATGATGAGGGTCTCACCGCACTTCTCTGCCAGGGACAGGGCAACCAGCTTCTCCCCGTCAAACATACCGCCGGCGATGAACCAGTTCTTGTCGATCATCCGCAGCATCTTTTTGGCCAGCTCCAGTTCGTCTCTGGCCTTGGTATTGTCACCCTTTGGAAACTCTGCCTCATAGTCCTGCCAGAACCGCTCGATGATATCCGCGTCTGCTGCCGTCAGACGCCGCAGCTCCGCCTCCGGGCACTGCTGGCGGAACTTTTTGATATGGTTCCGCTGACCAGAGTACCGCCGTCCCGCAAACAGCTGCAGGTCCTGCCGGTAGTACACATAATCCCGCCAGGTACGGATATCGCTGACCCGGACATAGGGGTAGCGGGACAGCAGCCGCGCTGCCTTGCACTCCGGCACCACAGAGATCACCGGCGGCACACCCTTTTCCAGACAGACGGCCTCGATGGCGTCCAGAGCGGCATCCTCGTCCCCCTCCGGACCCGCCACAGGGTAGTCGAAGATCCAACGGTTATGGTCTTCGCAGCGTATTACCAGACACCCAGCTATTTCTGTCCAAGCATACTTCCATGTGGATCTCCACATCAGCTTGGTACCCACAGAGTACTCGCACAGGCCGTACTGGCAATTTTGGTAATATTTTCGTAATTTTCCGCCGTCCTGTTTGGTCACTGGCTTGAATTGAACCATAAAATCATCCTCTTATCACATTTGCGGCATATCGTTGCTTTTACGCACTGTCCTGCCACAAAACAATACTGCAAACGCGTTGGAAAAGCAGTTGTTTTTCCAACAATTTTCTTTTGAAGCGTTCATACAACACCAAATCTGGTGGAAATTGCAAAGAGAAGGCCAAGCGGCCTTCTCTCTGTTTTTTAGTTCATCTGCTTGCGGCGGCTGAGATTCATGGTGCCGTCCTGCATATTATTCAGGGAATCCAGGCTCTTGCCGGTACCCAGCGCGACGCAGGAGATGGCATCATCGGCAACGACGGTGTGGATGCCAGTACGGGCGGAAACCAGCTTGTCGAAGCCGGCAACCAGACTGCCGCCGCCGGTCATGACAATGCCGTTGGTGGAAATATCTGCCACCAGTTCGGGAGGCGTGCGCTCCAGCACGGAGTGGATAGCCTCCATAATGCGCTCCACAGGCTCCTCAAAGGCGTCCATCATCTCGGTGGAGCTGACGGTGACCACCTTGGGTAGGCCGGTCAGCAGGCAGCGGCCCTTCACGTCCATGGTCTCCTCCTCGTCCTTGGGGAAGACACAGCCGATCTGCTTCTTCATCTCCTCGGCGGTGCGCTCGCCCACCAGCAGGTTGTGGGTGCGGCGCATATACTTCACCACGGCCTCGTTGAGCTGGTCACCGGCGATCTTGATGGAGGCGCTCTCCACCACGCCGCTGAGGGAGATCACCGCGATGTCGGCGGTGCCGCCGCCGATATCCACCACCATGTGGCCGTCGGGCTTGGCGATGTCGATGCCGGCGCCGATGGCGGCGGCCACGGGCTCCTCGATCAGGAACACCTTCCGGGCGCCAGCCTGGATACCCGCGTCGATGACGGCACGCTCCTCGACCTCAGTGATGCCGGAGGGCACGCAGATGATGACCCGGGGCTTGAAGAAGGAGAAACCTGCCACCTTGTGGATGAATTCCTTCAGCATCCGCTCCGTCATATCGTAATCAGAGATAACGCCCTCCCGCAGGGGGCGGATAGCCACAATGTTGCCGGGGGTACGGCCCAGCATGGCCTGGGCCTCGGTGCCCACCTTCAGCAGCTTGCCGGTGTTCTTGTCCAGCGCCACCACAGAGGGCTCGTTCAGCACGATGCCCTTGCCCTTTACATAAACCAGGACCGAAGCGGTACCCAGGTCAATACCAATATCCTTTGCCATGGACATATCATTCCACCTCATTGTTCTTTCTGCTTATTATTATAAACGGTTTTTTTGCCCGCAATCATACAGTTTCCATTATAGCGGCAGGATTCATTAATTGCAACCCTAATTCTTGCCCTGTTTGTGAACTTTTTCCGAATCCTTCGACTGCCGGGTCAGTGCCACGGCGGCACACATCACGTCTGCCGCTCCGGCGTCCTTCAGTACCCGGACGCACTCGGTCAGAGTGGCTCCGGTGGTGCAGATATCGTCCACCAGCAGGATGCGTTTTCCGGCGATGTCTCCCGCCGGGTCGTAGACCCCCAGCACGTTGGCCCTGCGGGCGGCAGCGTCATGGATGCCGGACTGGGGCGGGTTGTCCATGACCTTTCCCAGCAGCCGTACCGGCTGGGTGTCCCACCGGCGGCAGGCGGCCCGGGCCAGCAGCTCCGCCTGGTCGTAGCCCCGCTTCCGCAGCCGCTTCTTACTGATGGGAACCCAGGTGACGGTGTCGAACTCCCCGGAGAAATGCTCGGCGGCACACCGGGCCACCAGCTCCCCCATAGGCTCGGCTGCGGCGGAGGCGCCCTGGAATTTCAGGCGCAGCAAACCCTCCCGGGCGATACCCTCATACCATACCGCCCCGGCGCAGCGCAAACCGCCCGCCCCTTCCCGCAGACCCTCGCGGCCTTTGATCCAGGGCAGGTCCTTTTCACATGTGGGGCAGATGCCCGGTTTTTCCAGCACTTTGCCGCAGAAGGGGCACTTGGACGGGAACAGCAGGTCCAGAAACGCTTCCAGCAGCTTCATTTCTTCTTCCGGGGATAGGGCGTTGGCTCGTCTGTCAGGCCCACCAGGTAGTCCACACTGACGCCGTAAAATTCCGCCAATGTCACCACTGCATCCAGCGGATATCGTGTCGTACCGATCTCATACTGTGAATAGGTATTCTGGCTGACATGAAGAATCTTTGCCACATCTTCCTGCGTCAGTCCTCTATCCATACGAATGTCGCGAATCCTGCCATATTTCAAGATTTCCGTTCGCATATACTCATCACCTAAGTCGAGTATATGTATCTGGAATCTAGATAAATTCATTTATCGTATTTCTAGATATTTCATTATGTTTCGCAGGCTCCCTGCGGGGGATGCGCCCCCCATTTTTCTTTT
>Ga0129317_1000650_pt1 | contig 33296 bp, 32 predicted proteins | sample Cm1ome_FD_94430 | JGI IMG/M metagenome (GOLD analysis project Ga0129317, IMG submission 94430) | Eastern black-and-white colobus group fecal microbial communities from Wisconsin, USA - Cm1105 metagenome | ecosystem: Host-associated > Mammals > Digestive system > Large intestine > Fecal | place... | reverse complement strand
TGTGAAAATCAGCGCCCTTCGTGCCTGTCAGTATGAGATTTTTTGACTTCGTACCGTGTTACCTGCCTTTGAAAACATTGATTTTACTGACTTTCTTATGTTTTCTTATTAGGAGGCGAGGGACAGCGGCCCTTTTGTTCAGAAAACATTTATAAAGTGTAAAAATCTTCCCTCCCCACACATCCTGAGTTCGGAATCGTCACGGCATGGCCTCCGAAGCGGCTGTTTGATGAAAAAAACAGCCGCCGTGAATGAAATTTTTCTTGCAAAGTCAGTCGGCCTTCGGTATCATAAGACTGTTGTGTTGTATATTTTAAGGAGGAGAACGTTCATGGGAGGACTCAGACCCCAGCTGTTGGATTCACTGAAGGACTATTCCAGGGAAAAATTTGCAAAAGACGTCATTTCCGGCATTATTGTGGCCATCATCGCTTTGCCGCTGTCCATCGCCCTGGCTCTGGCCTCCGGCGTGACGCCGGAGCAGGGACTGTACACCGCCATTGCGGCCGGCTTTCTGATTGCGGCCCTGGGCGGAAGCAAGGTGCAGGTGGCCGGCCCAACGGCGGCCTTTGCCACCATTGTGGCGGGCATCGTGGCGAAAAACGGGATGGACGGCCTGGCGGTGGCCACGATCCTGGCCGGAATCCTGCTGGTTTTGATGGGACTGCTGCGCATGGGTAGCATGATTAAATTCATTCCATACACCATTACCACCGGCTTTACCGCAGGCATTGCGGTGACAATTTTTATCGGTCAGATCAAGGACTTTCTGGGGCTGACCTTCCAGACCGCTCCAGTGGAGACCATGGAGAAGCTGGAGCAGGTGGCGGTGTCCATAGGCACCCTCAACGGAATGGCCCTGGCGGTGGGCGGACTGTCCCTGGGTATTTTGATTGTCTGGCCCAGGATCTGCGGCAAGATCCCCGCTTCACTGGTAGCGGTGATTTTAACCGCAGGTGCTGTAAAGCTGTTAAACCTGCCGGTAAATACCATCGGGGATCTGTACACCATCTCCGGCGCCCTGCCCACTGTGCACCTGCCAGCCCTCTCCTATGCCACTGTGGCGGCGGTTCTGCCCGACGCATTTACCATCGCCATTCTGGCTGCCATCGAGTCCCTGCTCTCGGCGGTGGTGGCTGACGAGATGATCGGCGCCCGGCACAACTCCAACATGGAGCTGGTGGCCCAGGGGGTGGGAAACGCGGCCTCGGCACTTTTCGGCGGTATCCCCGCCACCGGAGCCATTGCCAGAACGGCGGCCAATGTAAAAAACGGCGGGCGCTCCCCAGTGGCCGGCATGGTCCACGCGGTGGTCCTGCTGCTGGTGCTGGTTTTGCTGATGCCCTACGCCGCGCTGATCCCCATGCCCTGCATCGCCGCCATACTGTTTCAGGTGGCCTACAATATGAGCGGCTGGCGCACAGTGGTCAGCGTCGTCAAACGCTCGCCCAAGAGCGATACTGCCGTCTTGCTGCTGACCTTTTTCCTGACGGTGGTATTTGACCTGGTGGTGGCCATCGCCGTGGGCATCACCCTGGCCTGCCTGCTGTTTATGACCCGGATGGCCGACGTGTCCTCGGTGAAGGAGTGGGACTACGTGGAGGACACCGGCGACGACCAGGGCCGCCTGAAGCCCGTTCCCCCCCATGTTATGGTCTATGAGATCACCGGCCCCATGTTCTTCGGCGCGGCGGACAAAATTCCCCATATGGACCGGGATACGGATAAAAAGGTGCTGATCCTGCGGATGCGGGCGGTGCCCGCCCTGGACATCACCGCCCTCAACGGTCTGAGCCGGCTGTGGGACGAGTGCCGCCGTCAGGGGATCCAGGTGGTGTTTTCCCATGTGAACGAGCAGCCCATGTCCGTCTTCCAGAAATCCGGGCTGCTGGATCTGGTGGGAGAGGACAACGTTCAGCCCAATATCGACGCCGCCTTGGACCGGGCGGTTCTCCTCTGGGAGCAGCGCAGGGAAAAGGCAAAGGCCTGACCTTGGCCGGCGGCCTCCCCTGTCAAGGGGGAGCCTGTCCGGATGGGCCGCGGCCCGCCCCCATATGGATGTTCCGGTGAGGGCGGGACGATAAAAATATGGCGAATAAAGATCAAAAAAAGAGGCCGATGGCCTCTTTTTTTGATCCCGGCTTCAATCCCGGCAGATTTCCTCCAGGGTGGAGGCATCCAAAAGGCTTACGCTTCGGTAGCCCAGCCCCACCAGCTTCTGCCGGGAGAGTTCGTTAAGAATTCGGCTGACGGTGACCCGGCTGACGGAGATGGAGTCGGCGATGTCGTCTTGGGTGCACTGGACCACCCCGCCCGAAGCGTGGGACAGCAAATATTTTGCCACCCGCCATTTGGCGGGGCGGAAGGCCATCTGGTCCACCTGCCTGGACAGCAGGCGCACCGTCCGGGCCAGATATTTCATCATGGCCAGGGCCAGCTCCGGGTTCCGGCTGATCTCCTGGGTAACCATCTCCCGGTCGATGGGGATCAGCTGGCAGGGGGTGAGGGCCACGGCGGAGGATACCCGGGGCAGCTCATCCAAAAAAGAGGCCTCCCCAAACAAACTGCCCGGCCCGTAAAGGTTCAGCACCCGCTCGTCGCCCGACTCGGACTGGATAAAGCTTTTTACCCGTCCCTCCTTCAGATAATAAAAGCAGGTGGCCTCCGTCCCTTGAAGATAGATCAGAAATCCGGGAGAGCAGCGGATGGGGGCCCGGTGCTCCGCAAACGGCCGCCAAATATGAGCGGGAAAGTCCATATCAAAGACGTCCATGCTGCTCAATCACCTCCGGCTCACGGGTGTCCAGACAGAAGGGGTGCCCAGCCGGGTCCAGCATGGTGCGGGAGGAGGAATAAAACTGCGTCCCGGCCAGAACCGCGCCGCAGGAGATGGCATGGTCCACAGCCCGGTCCAGATCCTCCGCCAGAAAGTCCAGATGGAGCATCTGCCCCGGCTGTCCCTGGGTCCAGGGCCAGGCGGGCGGAATGTAGTGCGGCACCGCTTGAAAAGCCAGCACCAGTCCGTCCGGGGCGGTGAGGCCGGCCCAGCCCCCGCCGGAGTGTGTCTTTTTCCAGCCCAGCAGACGGTGATAGAAGTCAGCCAGCGTGTCAGCGTCGGCACAGTCCAGAACAATACCGGACAGGCGCAGCGTGGGGGAGAGGTCCATAAAAATTCACCCTTTCAAAAGATGCTCAATTATAACATAGTTTACATTCTTTTGGCAAGTATCCTGTCATACTAGGCCTACATCAAAGTGCTTTTGAGGAGGCATCATTACTATGGGAATGACCATGACACAAAAGATCCTGGCACGGGCCGCCGGGCTTGACCGGGTGGAGCCCGGCCAGCTGATTGAGGCCAGACTGAATCTGGTGCAGGGCAACGACATCACCACCCCTGTGGCCATCACGGAGTTTGAAAAGGCCGGCTTTACCCAGGTCTTTGACCGGGATAAAATTTCCATTATCCTGGACCACTACACCCCATGTAAGGACATAAAGTCCGCTCAGCTGTGCAAGCAGTCCAGGGATTTTGCACGGAAGCATAACATTACAAACTTTTTTGACGTGGGCGACATGGGTGTGGAGCACGCCCTGGCCCCTGAAAAGGGCCTGTGCGCCCCCGGCGAAGTGATTGTGGGGGCCGACTCCCACACCTGCACTTACGGTGCTCTCGGCGCCTTTTCCACCGGCATCGGATCCACGGACATGGCCGCCGCCATGGCAACCGGCTTTTTGTGGTTCAAGGTGCCCGCCGCCGTAAAGGTGACCTTGAAGGGGAAGCTTCAGCCCCATGTATCCGGCAAGGATGTGATCCTCCACCTGATCGGCGCCATCGGCGTGGACGGCGCCCTGTACAAATCCCTGGAGTTTGGAGGCGAGGGGGTATCCTCCCTGTCCATTGACGACCGCTTTACCATCTGCAATATGGCCATTGAGGCCGGGGGTAAAAACGGCATCTTCCCCGTGGACGAAAAGACCATGGAGTACATCAACGGCCGGGTCAACCGCCCCTGCGAGGCCTTCTCCGCCGACGAGGACGCCCGGTATGACAGCGAGGTGGTCATTGACCTGGACAAGCTGGAGCCCACTGTCGCCATGCCCCATCTGCCCGAAAACACCAAAGTGGTCAGCGCGGTGGCCGGTCTGCCCATCGACCAGGTGGTGATTGGCTCCTGCACCAACGGCCGCATCAGCGACCTGCGGGCCGCCGCAGCCGTGATGAAGGGAAAGAAGGTCGCACCCAACGTGCGCTGCATTGTCATCCCCGCCACCCAGAATATTATGCTTCAGGCCATGGAGGAGGGGCTGATCCAGACCTTTATCCAGGCTGGCGCCGCCGTCTCCACCCCCACCTGCGGACCCTGCCTGGGCGGCCACATGGGCGTGATGGCGGAAGGGGAGCGCACTGTCTCCACCACAAACCGCAACTTTGTGGGCCGCATGGGCCACGTCACCTCTGAAATCATCCTGGCCAGCCCCGCCGTGGCCGCCGCCTCCGCCGTGGCCGGCTGTGTGGCCGACCCCAGGGGGTAAAAAGAAGCACTCTTTTTACGGACAATTGGGAATCGGGAGTTTATGCGCCAACCGCTCCAGCTCCGCCGGACAGAGATAAGGCGCTCTTTTGGGGCCGGTGTTCAGCTCCTGAATCCGACAGAAAGGATTGACAACTGATGAAGGTTTATAAATACGGTGCCAACGTGGACACCGACGTGATTATCCCCGCCCGGCATTTAAACGACCCCTCTCCGGCGGCCCTGGCGTCCCACTGCATGGAGGACATTGACCCCGCCTTCGCCTCCACTGTGGAGCCGGGGGATATCATCGTGGCCGGCTCCAACTTTGGCTGCGGCTCCAGCCGGGAGCACGCCCCCCTGGCCATCAAGGCCTGCAGCGTGAAGTGCATCATCGCCCCCTCCTTCGCCCGCATCTTCTACCGCAACTCCATCAACATCGGCCTGCCCATTGTGGAGTGTCCCCAGGCCGCTGAGGAGATCCAGGCGGGGGACCAGGTGGAGGTGGACTTCACCACCGGCGTCATCACCGATGTCACCACCGGAAAAACCTACCAGGCCGCGCCCTTCCCGGAGTTTATCGATGGGATTGTGAAAAGCGGCGGCCTGCTCAATGCGCTGAAGGCCAGAGGTGCTGCAAAATGAACTATAAGATCGCGTTGATCCGGGGCGACGGCATCGGCCCGGAAGTGGTGGGCGAGGCCGTCAAGGTTATGGAGACCGTCGGGCAAAAATTTGGTCACAGCTTCGCCTTCACCGATGTGATGATGGGTGGATGCGCCATCGACGCGGTGGGAAAGTCCTACCCCGACGGCACCGCCCAGGCCTGCCGCGCCTGTGACGCCGTGCTGCTGGGCGCGGTGGGCGGCCCCAAGTGGGGCCACTCCTCCGACCCGGATAAGCGGCCCGAGACCGCCTTGCTGTCCATCCGCAAGGACCTGGGCCTGTACGCCAATCTCCGCCCCGCCTCCCTGCGGCCCGCTCTGGCGGAGGCCTGCCCTTTGAAAAAAGAGACGGCGGACCGGGGCATCGATCTGATGATCGTCCGGGAACTCACAGGCGGTATTTACTTTGGACAGCGGGAGCGCTATCAGACCGAGGACAGGGGAGAGGAGGCCGCCGACCGGATGGCCTACTCCGAGAAAGAGATTGAGCGCATCGGACGCCGGGCCTTTGAGCTGGCGCGGATGCGCCGGAAGAAGCTGGCCAGCGTGGACAAGGCCAATGTGCTGGAGTCCTCCCGCCTGTGGCGGCAGGTGATGCACCGCCTGGCGGAGGAGTACGCCGACGTCCAGTACGAGGATGTGCTGGTGGATAACGCCGCCATGCAGCTGGTCCGGGACCCGGGCCAGTTTGACGTGGTGGTTACCGAAAACATGTTTGGAGACATCCTGTCCGACGAGGCGTCCATGATTACCGGGTCCATCGGACTGCTGCCCTCCGCCTCCATCGGAGATACCGCTCCCGGGCTGTACGAACCCATCCACGGTTCCGCCCCCGACCTTGCCGGCCAGGACAAGGCCAACCCCGTGGCCACCATTCTGTCCGTGGCCATGATGTTCCGCTACTCCTTCCGTCTGGACCGGGAGGCGGACGCCATTGAGCAGGCGGTGGACTCCGTTCTCAGCGAGGGCTGGCGCACGGCGGATATCGCGGCCCCCGGTGAGCCCCCCATCGGCACGGTGCGGATGGGTGAGCTGATCCGGTCCCGGATTTGACCCAATTACCACCGGCGAACCAGATTTTCTCCGGGGCCTTCGGCGGACCAGTCCGTCCGGGGGCCCCGGTTTTATGATGAAATTTGCGGAGACACAGTGTCCGTCAATATAAATTTTCCCTATTTTTGAATTCGTGGGAATGATAAAATTTCATTTTAGGGAGATTTTTTTCTTTTTCTCTTGATTTTCTGCAAGTTGGATATTATAATGTTCCGTGCGATGTGACTTTGCCCCCGCGGCATAATAAAGTTATATAAACCGATTGGGCGGTCATTGCAAATTCCGGCGGCAAATGGTAGTATTACAATATCGGTACCTGTATTGAACGGACGCCGCCGTCAAGGAAAAGGGAGGAATTTTGATATGAAAGAGCTGTCTAAGCTTGCCCTGGAAATTCAGCCGTCCAGCACAATGGCCATTGACGCCATGTTCAAGCAGATGAAAGCGGAGGGACAGGATGTGATCGGTTTCGGGGCCGGCGAACCCGATTTTCCCACCCCTGATTATATTAAAGAGGCCGGTATTCAGGCGATTCAGAACAACGACACCAAGTATACCCCCTCCGTCGGCACTGTGGAGCTGAGAAAGGCCGTCTGCCAGCGGCTGAAGGAGGACTGCGGCGTAGACTATGATGTGAAGGAGATTGCCGTCTCCAACGGCGCCAAGACCTGTGTCTACGCGGCCCTGCGGGCCCTGGTGAACCCCGGAGACGAGGTCATTCTGCCCGCGCCTTACTGGGTCAGCTACATTGAACTGATTCGGATGGTGGGGGGCGTACCCGTGGTGGTGGATGCCTCCGAGGCCGAGGGCTTTAAAATCACCCCCGAGAAGCTGGCCGCCGCCATCACCCCCCGGACCAAATGCATGATCCTCAATAACCCCTCCAACCCCACCGGTATGATGTACTGCCGCGCCGAGCTGGAGGAGATCGCCGGAATCTGCGTGGAGAGAGACATCTATGTGATCTCCGACGAGATCTATTACCGCTTGGTCTACGACAAGGGTGAGTTTGTCAGCCTGGCCGCCCTGGGGGAGGAGATCAAGTCCCGCACCCTGCTGGTCAACGGTGTCTCCAAGTCCTACGCCATGACCGGCTGGCGTATCGGTTACGTGGCCGCGCCCGCCCCCATTGCCAAGGTGATTGGAAATTACCTGGGCCACTGCACCGGTTCTCCCAGCGCCATCTCCCAGAAGGCTGCCGCCCTGGCCCTGGCCGCGCCCCAGGATTCCGTGGAGGAGATGCGCCGCGCCTTTGAGGAGCGCCGCAACTACATGGTGGAGCGGATGAACCAGATTGAAGGGGTCAGCTGCATCAAGCCGGAGGGAGCCTTCTATGTGATGATGAACGTGAGCAAGACGTTCGGCCGGGAGCTGTTCGGCACCGTCATCCAAAACGCCGATGATTTCGGCAATCTGTTCCTGAAATACGGAAAAGTGGCCGTGGTCCCCGGCGGCGGCTTCGGCGCCCCAGATTTTGTCCGCTGGTCCTATGCCACCTCCATGGAAAACATCAAGGAAGGTCTGAACCGGCTGGAGAAGTTCCTGGCCGGTCAGGCGGTATAAGCACATAAAAAGAAAGGGAACCCCCGGGTTCCCTTTCTTTTTATTGCCCTGGCCAAGGTGTGAGGATGCAAATTTTCTGCAAATTTTTATGAATAAGGGTGGCAACGTCCCCTGGGGTCAGGTATAATAAATGAGAAATTATTCTCTTTTCCACGGCGGAGCCGGGACCATTAAGACCCGGAGCTCCGCAGTTCGATTGATTCCAATGATTCCAATTAAAAGAGGTTTGAGAAACAATGCCGACAAATGTTTATGAAAGTCCCCTGTCCTCCCGCTATGCCAGCGATGAAATGCTGTACCTCTTCTCCGCAGACAAGAAATTTTCCACCTGGCGGCGGCTGTGGGTCGCCCTGGCCCGGGCGGAGATGGAGCTGGGGCTGCCCGTCACCCAGGAACAGGTGGACGAGCTGGAGGCCCACATCACCGACATCGACTATGAAAAGGCCGCCCAGTGGGAGAAGAAGCTGCGCCATGACGTAATGGCCCATGTCCACACCTATGGGGAGCTGTGCCCCAAAGCCATGCCCATCATCCACCTTGGGGCCACCAGCTGCTATGTGGGGGACAACACAGACGTTATCCTGATGCGCGAGGGGCTGGAGCTGATCCGAAAGAAGCTGGTTCAGGTGGTTGCCAGTCTGGCCCGGTTTGCCGACCAGTACAAGGCGCTGCCTACCCTGGGCTTTACCCACTTTCAAGCCGCCCAGCTGGTCACCGTGGGCAAGCGGGCCACCCTGTGGATGAACGACCTGCTCATGGATTTGGAGGAGGTGGAGTACCGCATCTCCACGCTGAAGCTGCTGGGCTCCAAGGGGACCACCGGGACTCAGGCCTCCTTCCTGGAGCTCTTTGAGGGAGATCAGGACAAGGTAAAGCGTTTGGAGGAGAAAATTGCCAGAGAAATTGGCTTTACAGATGTTGTGGCGGTGAGCGGACAGACCTATTCCCGCAAGATGGACGCCAATGTGGCCGCCACCCTGTCCGGCATCGCCCAGAGCGCCAGCAAATTTGCCACCGACATGCGTCTGCTGTGCCACCTGAAGGAGGTGGAGGAGCCCTTTGAGAAGAGCCAGATCGGCTCCTCCGCCATGCCGTACAAGCGCAACCCCATGCGGTGCGAGCGGATCTGCTCCCTGGCCCGGTATGTTATTACAGATGTGGGCAACCCCGCCGTCACCGCCGCCACCCAGTGGTTCGAGCGGACCTTGGATGACTCCGCCAACAAGCGCATCTCCATTCCAGAGGCATTTCTGGCCGTGGACGCCATTCTGAATATCTATGGGAATGTGGCCTCCGGCCTGGTGGTCCATCCCAAGGTGATCGAAAAGCATGTTTTAGAGGAGCTGCCCTTTATGGCCAGCGAAAACATTATGATGGATGCCGTAAAGCGGGGAGGCAGCCGTCAGGAACTCCACGAACGGATTCGCCTCCACTCCCTTGAAGCGGGAAAGAATGTAAAGGACCTTGGCCTTACAAATAATCTTATCGACCTGATTGCCGCCGACCCGGCCTTCGGCATGACCCGGGAGGAGCTCACCGCCCATCTGGAGCCCAGCCGCTACATCGGCCGGTGCCCCCAGCAGGTGGAGGAATTTTTGAACCAGCAGGCCGCGCCGGTGCTGGAGCGCTGGGCCGGGGTGCTGGAGGAGCAGCATGGGGAGCTGAACGTATAACAACAGAAAGCGGGGACGGTGAATTTGAAGAAGAACCTCTATCAACCCTATATCGCTGTGGGCCTGACGGCCTTTTGTGTCATTGCAGGGGCAATTCTGCTGTTCTTTGCAATCTTCCACGCGGCGGCAATTCGGGGATTTCTCTCCATGCTGGGGCATATCCTGCGCCCGATTTTCATGGGGATGATCGTGGCCTTTCTCCTTTTGCCCGTCCATCGGAACATTCTGCGGGCTTTGATGGCCATGACGCCAGGCGCAAGGCTGGAGGACCGCCGGAACGTAAGCTTTCTCAACGTGATGTCCATCATCTTCAGCCTCCTGTTCGCGTTCATCATGGTATACCTCCTGCTGGCTATGGTCATTCCTCAGCTCTACCTCAGCGTGGTGGGGCTGGTCAGCGCCTTTCCCGGCTACATCGCCAGTGTTCAGAGCTGGCTGCTGGCCTTTCTGGGGGACAACCCGGAGATTCAGCAGATCGTGATGCCCACCCTGGAGTCCGTGACTTCCTCCCTGGAGCAGTGGCTCGCCTCCGACATCCTGCCCAATCTGGAGTCGGTGACCACTACCGTGCGCTGGCTGCGGGAGTCCATTCTGCCCAACATCACAGGGATGGTTTCCAGCGTCTCCGCCCTGGTGATCTCCCTGGCGCTGCTGCTGAAGGATCTCCTCATTGCCCTGATCGTATCGGTGTACCTGCTGATGCGAAAAGACGTTTTTGCCGCCCAGAGCAAAAAAATTGTATACAGCATCTTTACTCCCGCCCATGGCGACTTCATTGTGGAGGAGACAAGGAGCGCCTATCGGATTATGAGCGGATTTATCAACGGAAAGCTGCTGGACTCCCTGATTATCGGGGTCATTGCCCTGGTGTGCTGCAATCTGTTCCAGTTTCCTTATCCAGCCCTGGTGGCCACCATCATCGGCGTGACCAATGTCATTCCATTTTTCGGTCCTTTCATTGGAGCCGTCCCCTGCGCGCTGCTGATTCTGCTGGTCAGCCCGCTCCAGTGCCTGTATTTTGTCCTGTTTATCCTGGTGCTGCAGCAGTTTGACGGCAACATCCTGGGGCCTAAAATTTTAGGGGACTCCACCGGTCTGGCCTCCTTTTGGGTTCTGTTTTCCATCATCCTGTTCGGCGGACTGTTCGGCTTTGTGGGCATGGTGCTGGGTGTTCCGGTATTTGCAATGATATACAGCGTCCTTCGCCGACTGGTTCACCGTGGTCTGCGCCGCCGCTGTCTGCCCACGGATACCCAGCGGTATATGGGCCCTACCGGACCCATGGCCCCCCAAGGTGATAAGGGGGAAGACAAGGGCTGACCATTCCGGTCCTTTAGAACATCAACGCCCCCTCCGGCTCCATCCGGAGGGGGCGTTATCTGTCTCAGAGGGCGTCAGACTCTGGGCGGTCCGCCGGAGGTGCCCCCATCCGTTCCCATGGAGTGGGACAGGCGCAGCGCCGCCTTGGCGCAGGCGGGGCCCACCAGTTCGTACAGTACACCGGAGGAGAGGATGATGGTGGACAGCAGCACCCCTGTGCTTTCAGGGAGAATCCTCTGCGCCAGGGCGGCCAGTCCAAGGGAGACCCCGGCCTGTGGAATGAGGGCCAGCCCCAGGTAATTTCGAATCGGGGCGGGGGAGCGGGTCAAGGCGGAGCCGGACCACGCGCCGGCGTATTTTCCCAAGATTCGGATGAAGAAGTAGACCACGCCTACCGTCCCGGCCGCGGCCAGGGAGGGAACGTTGAGGCGCAGGCCGGAGAGAATAAAAAACAGCATCAGAAGGGGAGGAGAGGCCTTGCTGATCTGGGAGAACGTCTCTTTTTCTCCCCCCGCGTTGATGTAGACGGCCCCCATCGCCATACAGGCCAGAAGGGGAGAGATGGACACCACCGCGCACAGGCCGGTAAGCAGCATCAGACCGCAGATGACCAGAACCATCCTGTGGTCGTCAGATCGGGTGGAGATGTCCGCCAGCTTGTGAAGCAGCCAGCCCCCCAGACACCCCACCAGCAGCACCAGCAGGTTCCATAGGACCGGCAGAAGGGTGGAGGAGAGACTGACCCTTCCTCCGTCGGCGGCGGACAGATAGGATACGCAGATGCTGAACGCAACCAGGGCCACCGCATCGTCCAGGGCGGCAACCTCCAGCAGGGTGTTGACAAAGGGGCCGCTGGCCCGATACTGCCGAATGGTCATAATGGTGGAGGCCGGTGCCGTGGCGGAGGCGATGGCACCCAGAAGCAGCGAGAAGGCCAGAGACAGTCTGAATATCCACCGCATTGCCAAAACCACGAAAGCAAAGGCGGTCAGGGCCTCAAACAGCGTAATGGTGATGACCTGCCAGCCCGTCTCCCGGAGCTTAGACGCCTTGAAGTATCTGCCCGCGTCGAAGGCAATGAAGGCAAGGGCCAGATCCGTCACAAAATCCATCTGCTGAATGAGCGGATGCGGGATCAGATCCAGCAGGTACGGACCGATTAGGATGCCCGACAGAATATAGCCGGTGACGTTGGGCAGCTTTAACCGTTTGGTCAGCCTGGTGGCAAGAAAACCGGAGGCCAGCATGACAGCCAGGGAAAGTAAAATTTGGGCCTCGTCCGAGGTCAGGGATGACAGGTGCAGCATAATCGTCCGTCCTCCTTTTTCCAAGTATGTTCCGAGTATTGTACCCCTGAATTTGGGAAAAATCAACAAAAAAATTCGCCTCGGAACCAGGTTCCGGGGCGAATTCATAAATTTTAATATTTGACAGCCGCGCCAGGCCCTTACAGCTCAGTGGTCAGGACCTTTTTCAGCCGGGCAAAGCGGGGGAGAGAATTTTCCTTGGGAGCGTCGGATTCCCCCTGGATCAGGGGCAGCACATAGTCGATGAAGGGCTGCTCCACGCCGTTTCCGGCCGCGTTGATCCATTCCCTGGGAACCTTTTTCTCGAAATTGGCCACGATGTCCAGGGGCTCCAGCACAGTCTTGCACTGATAGCCGCCCTGGCGGGTGCACTGGAAGGCCACCATCTTATCGGTGACACCGGATACGGCGGCTTCCACGGCGGCGGAGCCGGCCAGCCAGGCCTCCTCCACGTCGGTCTTGGAGGCGGCGTGGGAGGCGCAGCGCTGGAGCAGGGACAGCTCAATGCCCCGGACCTTGGCGCCGGTGGCCTGCTTCACGGCCTCGGCCAGCATCACGGCCAGGCCGCCCAGCTGGGCATGGCCGAAGCCGTCGGTGGCGGAGGCCTTGGCCTCGGAGACAAAGGTGCCGTCCGCGTAGTGGATGCCCTCGGAGACGGCCACCATGCACTTGCCGGTCTTTTCATAAATGGCCTTCACATCGGCCAGGAACTTGTCCATGTCAAAGTCTGTCTCCGGCAGGTAGACCAGGTCGGGACCGCAGCCGGTGAGGGAGGCCAGGGCGGCGGAGCCGGCCAGCCAGCCTGCGTGGCGGCCCATGATCTCCATAATGGTGACCATGCCGGTGTCGTAGACATGGGCGTCCTGCCACACCTCGGCACAGGAGGTGGCGATATATTTTGCGGCGGAGGCGAAGCCGGGGCAGTGGTCGGTGCCGTTCAGATCATTGTCGATGGTCTTGGGCACGCCCATGATGCGGCACTCATAGCCCACCTTCTGCATATATTTGGAGATTTTGTTGCAGGTGTCCATGGAGTCGTTGCCGCCGTTATAGAAAAAGTAGCGCACATTGTATTTTTGGAAGATCTCCAGGATACGCTGATAATCGGTATCGTCCTGATCGGGGTCGGCCAGCTTGTACCGGCAGGAGCCCAGGGCGGAGGAGGGGGTATGCTTCAGCAGATCCAGCTCGGCGGGGTCCTCCTGGGACATGTCGTACAGCTTATCCTCCAGCACACCTTTGATGCCGTGGGCCGCGCCAAGCACCCGGGTGATGCACTCGGCCTTCAAAGCGGTTTGAATGACGCCCTGAGCGCTGGCGTTAATGACAGCGGTGGGGCCTCCAGACTGACCAATAATGCAGGCACCAGTCAATTTCTCCATGTTTGCTTCCTCCTTAAACAATTTCAATCATTAAAAATTGGATTTAACTCAGAATTTCTCTTCTAAAGGATAGCACAAACACTTGTAATTATCAACCGTTAATGGTACAATAAGAAAAGCCAAAATTAAAAAGGAGATGGTAATTATGCCATTGGTCACTACTACTGAGATGTTTAAGAAAGCGTATGACGGCGGATACGCCATCGGCGCGTTCAACGTAAACAACATGGAGATCGTCCAGGGCATCACCGAGGCCGCCCGGGAGGTAAAGGCTCCTCTGATTCTCCAGGTTTCCAAGGGCGCCCGGGCCTACGCCAACCACACCTATCTGGTCAAGCTGGTGGAGGCCGCCGTCATCGAGTGTCCCGAGATTCCCATTGCCCTCCATCTGGATCACGGCCCCGATTTTGAGACCTGCAAGGCCTGCATTGACGGCGGATTTACCTCCGTTATGATCGACGCCTCCTCCAAGCCCTTTGAGGAGAACATTGAGATCACCAAAAAGGTGGTGGAGTACGCCCACGACCACGGCGTGGTGGTGGAGGCCGAGCTGGGCACCCTGGCCGGCGTGGAGGACGACGTGAAGGTGTCCGCCGAGGACTCCTCCTACACCCACCCTGAGGAGGTGGAGGAGTTTGTGACCAAGACCAACTGTGACTCCCTGGCCATCGCCATCGGCACCAGCCACGGGGCCTACAAGTTCACGCCCGCCCAGTGCACCCGCAACGAAAAGGGCGTTCTGGTTCCGCCTCCCCTGCGCTTCGACGTGCTGGAGGAAGTCTCCAAGCGGCTGCCCGGCTTCCCCATCGTGCTCCATGGCTCCTCCTCCGTGCCCCAGGAGTATGTGAGAATGATCAACGAGCACGGCGGCAAGATGCCCGACGCCATCGGCATCCCCGAGGACCAGCTGCGCCGCGCCGCGTCTTTGTCCGTGTGCAAGATCAACATCGACTCTGATTTGCGCCTGACCATGACCGGCACCATCCGCCAGTTCTTCGATGAGCACCCCGACAAGTTTGACCCCCGTGAGTACCTGAAGCCCGCCCGCGCCAATATCAAGGAGCTGGTCAAGAACAAGCTGATCAACGTCCTGGGCTGCGACGGCAAGGCCTGAGTTTTTTCCCCACAATGAAACAATAGGGAGCGCCCCGGCGGGCGCTCCCTTCTGTTTTGAGGCGGATCTCTCAAAATCCGGCGGGAAACGGAGAGGACAGGGGGCGGCGGGGCGTGGTATTCTGGGACTTGAGCAAAGGAGAGGATTTTGATGGATTGGTTACAGCAGTGGAACCTGGCACTGGACTATCTGGAGGAACACCTGGACAAGGAGATCGACCTTCAACCGGGCCTTCCAGTCGGTACACGGACTGCCTCCCTCCGCTGCCAGGAGAGAGGGTGTAAAGCTGAAATCCTATCCGCGAATCCGCTTCAAATTTGTGCTCAAAGGAGATACTGAGATGGAGTATCAAATCGTGTCCCGGCCGGCCTTCCGCATTGTGGGCCTGCGCACCCCGCTGCCCACTGACGTGGAGGAGGGCTTTTTGCTGGTCCCCAGGTTCTGGGCGGAGGCAGGGCCCCGCATCCCCCAACTGCTTCCCCTGATGGAGGGGGACATTCCGGGGGTGTTAGGTGTTTCTACTTGTCACAAAGAGCAGGACAACTTCTACTACGTGGCGGTGGCCACCCAGCGGCCTGTCCCGGCAGGTATGTGGGAGGAGGAAATCCCCGCCTGCACCTGGGCCGTCTTTACTGGCTGCGGGCCCACACCCCAGGCCATACAGACGCTTCAGCAGCGGATCGTGTCGGAGTGGCTGCCCGATTCCGGATATGAGTGGGCTCAGGCCCCGGACGTGGAAGTATACCTCTCCGCGCCGGGGGAGGCGGAGCCCAGGTTTCAGGTCTGGCTCCCAGTGTGCCGGCCGGCCTGAGCGCAGCGCTGATAGTCTCAAAAGGGTTCCGCCTGGTCAGTCCGGCGGAACCTTTTTTTGGGGCCGGCCGTAGGATGAGGGGGAAAGGGGAGAGGCCGGTGGCAGCAGAAATGATCCCATACGACCGGGCGGCGGCGGTGCGCTATGCCCACCGCTGGGCTTATAGCCGGAATCCAAATTTTTATGACTATGAGGACCTTGGGGGAGACTGTACCAACTTTGCTTCCCAGTGCCTGTACGCCGGGACTGGGATTATGAATTTTACCCCCACCTACGGCTGGTACTATATTGATCCCAACCGCAAGGCGCCTGCGTGGACGGGAGTGCCCTATTTCTTCAACTTTATGACCCGCCGGGAGCAGAGTCAGGGTCCCTTTGGGCTGGAGGCCCCCATATCCATGCTGCTTCCCGGTGATTTTGTCCAGCTGCGCTTTGCCAATGACCGGTACGGGCACACACCCATCATCGTGGAGACGGGGGACCCGCCGGCGATGCACAATATTCTGGTGGCCGCCCACAGTGTGGATGCTGATTTCCGTCCTCTGGATACCTATGACTACCAGGAAATCCGGTTTATTCACATTTTAGGCGCCTATCTGCCGCCCGATCAATGGTCCGCGCCGGAACCGGAGGGATTTCCCTCCTCGTCAAAAGCCGCTTTCAGCAGTATATCCACAAAGAAAGCGGAGGTGCACAGAAATATCATCTGACCGCCGATCAGCCAGAGGATAAATGCAGCGTAGTCCGCCTGAAATATGAACATCAGCAGGGCAGAGGCTGCGGACAGCAGAACCCCCAGCCGAATCCAAAGTTTGGAAATATGGCGGTGGGCAAAGCGCCAGGTCTCGTCATTTTTTGCGGAGAGGGCGGTCCGATAGGCCAGCCGGGCGTCGGACCGCCTGGGGGGATGCTTTCGCCAGCGCAGCCCCAGGACGAGCATAAACAGGGGAGAGAACATGGCGGCTGAAAATGCCAGATAATACATGGGTATTCATTCCTTTTCTTCGTCAGTTGTCCGGACAGGCTCCTGAGGGGCGGCGGGCGGCTCCGCCTGCTTTGACGGACGGCCCCGCTTTTTGACCTGGGCCAGGGGATTGGCCCGGGCGGCGGCCCGCAGGTCCTCGCTGTCCACATGGGTATAGATCTGGGTGGTGTTCAGGTGATCGTGACCCAACACCTCCTGGAGGGTGCGCACATCCACGCCGTTTTGCAGCATCAAAGTAGCGGCGGTGTGGCGGAGCTTATGGGCCGAATACTGGGTGCTGTCCAGCCCGGCGGCCAGCAGATGTTTTTTCACCAGCTTGTGGACCGCCGACCGGGTGATCCGCCGCCGGTTCTGCAGGGTGACAAACAGGGCGTTCTGATCCACCAGTGTGAGTGTATTGCGCTGGATCATCCAGTCCTGAAGCGCCTTTTGACAGGCCTCGTTGAGGTACAGAATACGCTCCTTGTTGCCCTTGCCCAGAACCCGCAGCTGGTTTCCTCGAACATCCGTTTTGTTCAAGCCCACCAGCTCGGAGATCCGCAGACCGCAGTTTAAAAACAGGGTCAAAATGCAGTAGTCCCGACTGGAGTTTTTTCCGTCCACCGATTCCAAAAGATTGACGCTTTCCTCCAAATCCAGGTATTTGGGCAGGGATTTTTTCAGGCGGGGCGAATCCAGGTCCTGGACCGGATTTTGGTCCAGAACCTTGGCCTTGTTGGTCAGATATTTGTAGAAAGAACGGATCGTGGCCACTTTACGGGCCCGGGAGGCGGCGTTGAGGCCCCGGTCCCGGGATAAAAAGTTCATATAGGAATAGATGTCCGTCAGGGTGACATCCTTGACAAAGGCGAGATCCACGTCATCAATGGAAATACTGTCCATGGGAACGTCCTGGGCGGCCATGTGCTTATCCAGCTTTAAAAACCGGAAAAAGCCCCGCAGGTCTAAAAAGTACTCGTCAACGGTGCGCCGGGAGTGTCCCTGAATGGTTTCGTGGTAAACCAGGAAATCCCGGAGCAGCGGCGGCGCTTCCAGCCGATAGTCCATAAACCGGGAAGACGGCCCGAAATGGGGAAGTTTCCCTCCACTCAGGTCAACAAAATTTTTATTTTGTTGACCTGGTAGCCTGGGGAATCCAAAGGGCCGCTCCGCCCTCCTCTCTTATCTGGTATATGAAATCCGTCCCTGGAGATACTACCAGGGTTAAAATGCGATAACACACCAAGGTGGGATATTATGAGTCTGATTGCCTGTACCGACCCCTGCGTCTATCAGAAGGACGGATACTGTTCCCTGTCCCGGGCGGCGTCGTTGGGAGAGCCCGGGCGGCATGGCTGCGTCAACTATGTGCCCGTCTGCCGGCCGCAGTCACAGCAAAGCGGCCAGAGCCTCGCGGATGTTGGCGGCCCGGATCAGCTCCAGCCCCTCGGGGACGGCCAGCTTCCCCTGGACCCGTCTGGGGATCAGGCACTTGGTAAAGCCCAGCCGCCGGACCTCGGCCAGACGCTGCCCTAGAGCGTTCACCGACCGCAGCTCCCCTGTCAGCCCCACCTCGCCGATGGCGGCCAGATCGTGGGGCACCGGCCTGTCCCGAAAGCTGGAGGCCAGGGCCAGGGTGGCAGCCAAATCAGCGGCGGGCTCGTCCAGGGACAGGCCCCCAATGACATTCATATAGGCGTCGCATCCGCTGACCAGCAGCCCTCCCCGCTTTTCCAGCACAGCCAGCAGCAGCATGGAGCGGTTGTAGTCGAAACCGTTGCTCACCCGCCGGGGATTGCCCAGGCTGCTGGGCACCACCAGGGCCTGAATCTCCGCCAGGACGGGCCGCACCCCCTCCATCACACAGGTGACGCAGGTGCCGGGGGCGTCCGTGGGCCGGCCGGCCAGCAGGGTTTCAGAGGGGTTGGGAACCTCCGCCAGGCCGCCGTCTTCCATCTCAAACACGCCAATCTCGTTGGTGGCCCCAAACCGGTTTTTGGCGGCCCGCAGAATCCGGTAGGCCATGTGCCGCTCCCCTTCAAAGTAGAGCACACAGTCCACCATATGCTCCAGCACCTTGGGGCCGGCAATGGACCCCTCCTTATTCACATGGCCGATGACAAAGACGGTGATCCCCTCCCCCTTTGCCAGCTGCATCAGGGCCATGGTGCACTCCTTCACCTGGCTGATGCTCCCCGGTGAGGCGCTTACATCCCCGTTATACAGGGTCTGGATGGAGTCCACAATCAGCACGTCGGGGCTGAGGGCGTGGACGGCGTCCACCAGGTTTTCCAAGTTGGTTTCCGCCAGCAGGTGCAGCCCCTCTCCCCTCACCCGCAGCCGCTCCGCCCGCAGCTTGATCTGCCGCTCCGACTCCTCGCCGGATACATACAAAACGGTGGCAAACCGGCACAGATTGTCGCAGATCTGGAGCATCAGGGTGGACTTGCCAATGCCCGGCGCACCGCCAACCAGGACCAGGGAGCCCTTTACCGCGCCCCCGCCCAGCACCCGGTCCAGCTCTCCCATTCCGGTGAGAAAACGCAGCTCGTCTGTGGTCTCCACGTCCTTCATGGCCTTTGGCCTGTTCACCGCCGCACCCAGCCCGGACCCTTTTGACGCCGAGGGACCGGGCCGTTTTACGTTTTTCTCCGGCGGGCGCTCCACCACCGTCCCCCAGGCTCCGCAGGCAAAGCACCTGCCCTGCCACTTTGGGGTCTCGTTTCCGCACTCGGTACAATAAAATACAGTTTTTGCCTTCATAAGGGCGCTCCTCTTCGGTGAACAAAATATTATTTTTATTGTACCAGCTTTTGGAGCAAAAGTAAAGGAATCACTCCGGTAGTTCCCCCTTTTAAGGGATTAATCCAGCGCTTGGGGCGAGGCCTGGGCCGCCGGGGCGGGTTCCGGCGGTAAGCCAGGCCGCCGTGAGGACGGCCGCCAGCTTGCGCTGGTAGCCCTCGTCCCGGAGCAGGGCCTCCTCCTCCGGATTGGTGAGAAAGCCGCACTCCACCAAGACCGCCCGGCAGTCCACATGGTTCATCAGGTAAACTGTGTCCGGAATAGGCTTGCAGGCCCGGTTGTTGTCCGGCTGAAGGCGGGCTTTTATGGTGTTTTGAATGTGCAGGGCCAGCTCCTGAGAGCCCTCCGTGGGGGCAAAAAACGCCTGGGTCCCCCGGTACTTTCCTTCCGGAAAGCTGTTTTGATGGATGCTGAGCAGAGTGGCCCCATCCCCCGCCGCCTGGATGGCCGCTACCCTGTTTTTCAGGTCGGATACTTTTTTCTCCCGGGCTGTTACCGCGTCTCCGCTGTGAAGGGACACATCCTCCGACCTCAGCAGGATGGGTGCCGTCCCATACAGAGCCAGAAGATCGTCCAGCTTATGCACAATAGCCAGGTTGATCTGGCTCTCCGGCTGCCCTGTGATGGACACCGCTCCGCCGTCCTCTCCCCCGTGCCCCGCGTCTAAAATCAGCGTCCCCGCCCGGCCTGTGACCACAGGAGACACCGCGGGCGTACTCTGGCTTTGAAACCAGCCCAGGGCCAGGGCCAGACAGGCCGTCACCCCGGCCAGCGCGGCCAGCAAACAGACCACACGTCTCAAATTCAACCACCTCCGCCCTATCCTATGGCTGGGGACAGGGCCGATATACCAAAGAAAAAATTCCAGCTCTCATTTCAAAATGCCGGCGGATTTTCCGCCGGGTCCATGGCCTTTTTCCGCCGAAGGCGGGCAGGACCGGCCCTCAGCACCGGCGGAGGCAAGAGACAGGACGGGGCGGCGGACATAGACTGGCATGAGGGACGCCTGGTCCCTGAAATCAAACAGAGGAGGAACTTTCCTTTGAATAACGAAAACGGCGGCTCCTGCCCGCTGCCCAGCTGCCCTGACAACTATGGAACAATGCCGGCCTGTGCCGGCCTGGCCGTGCCCTATGTTCCATTTCAGCAGGATAACCCGAAAAAATATGCCCAGAGCGAGGCACTGAGCAACGGCACCCTGTTTCCAGGGCTGAATCTTCCATTCCACCTGAAGACGGAGGGCAGCGCCCTGCCCAGCAATCCGCTGGTGGAGCTCCAGGCCCTGGAGTTTGTGGTCCTGGAATTGGGCATCTACCTGGACACCCACCCCGATGACGCCGAGGCCTTCACCCTGTTCAAGCAGTACGCGGCCATGGAGAAGGCGGCCAAGGCCGCCTATGAATCCAAGTTCGGCCCCCTGACCAAGTCCGCCGCAGCTTCCGGAGACGGCTACCGCTGGCTTCAGGAGCCCTGGCCCTGGAACTTCCAGCAGAATGAGGTGAAGTAAGATGTTTATCTATGAAAAAAAGCTGCAGTTTCCTGTAAAAATTGCCACACCAAACCCCAAACTGGCCGCCTTTATCATCAGTCAGTACGGCGGTCCGGACGGTGAACTGGGCGCTTCCATGCGCTATCTGTCCCAGCGCTATGCCATGCCCTATGCCGAGGCCAAGGGCGTACTCACCGACATCGGCACCGAGGAGCTGGGCCACATGGAAATGGTGGCTGCGGTGGTCCATCAGCTGACCCGGAATCTGTCGGTGGATGAGATCAAAAACAGTCCCTTTGCCCCCTATTTTGTGGACCATACCACCGGTGTCTACCCCACCGCCGCCTCCGGCTTCCCCTGGACCGCCGCATCTATCCAGTCCACCGGCGACGTGATTGCCGACCTGACGGAGGACCTGGCTGCCGAGCAGAAGGCACGTCTCACCTATGACAACATCCTCCGCCTGTCCGACGACCCCGATGTGAACAACGTGATCCGCTTCCTGAGAGAGCGGGAGGTCGTCCACTTCCAGCGTTTCGGCGAGTGCCTGCGCCTGTGCAAGGAAAAGATGGATGCCAAAAACGTCTACTTCACCAACCCGGCCTTTGACAAAAATCCTCCGGCCGAAAAGGGATAACAGAGACTGAAACCCGTTCAAAAAGCAAAAGGGAGGGGAACCCCTGGGGTTCTCCTCCCTCTCCCATGTATGAAAAGAATCCCCGCCGGACTTACAGGGTAACCAGCGTATAACTGCGGCTGCCCAGACCGATGGCCTGGGCGTGCTCCAGGCAGCTCTCCCACTCAGACTCGGGGGTGGTGTTCTTAAAGTGGTCGTGGTGGTCGCAGAAGCCCTCCCGGTGCATGTTTTCGTCCAGCAGACTCCCCGGAATGGGCTGCTGGCGGAGGCAGGCGTCCACACAGGCCTGGTCCAGAGCCACCGGGTCGAAGGAGGCAAACATGCCCACGTCGGGGAGCACGGCCATGTCGTTCTCCGAATGACAGTCGCAGTAGGGGGAAATATCGATGACCAAGCTGATGTGGAAGTGGGGACGGCCGTCCACCACCGCCATGGCGTACTCCGCCATCTTCCGGTCCAGCATCTCGTTGGCGTCGTCATTGGGGGCGTATATGGCGTCAAAGGGGCAGGAGGCGATGCATCGGCCGCAGCCCACGCACCGGCTGTGGTCTATGACCGCCTTTTTCTCCGGATAGGATAAGGCGTCCTGGGCGCACTGGCTGGCGCACCGGCGGCAACCCACGCACAGGGATCCGTCAATCTTCGGCTTGCCCGCAGCGTGCTGCTCCATCTTGCCCCGGCGGCTGCCGCAGCCCATGCCGATGTTTTTCAGCGCACCGCCGAAGCCGGTCATCTCATGGCCTTTGAAGTGGCTGAGGCTGATAAAAATATCCGCGTCCATGATGGCCCGTCCGATTTTTGCGTTTTTCACATACTGGCCGTTCCGGACGGGAACCTCCACATCGTCGCTCCCTTTCAGACCGTCGCCGATGATGATCTGACAGCCGGTGGAGTAGGGGGTGAAGCCGTTTTCATAGGCGCTGTCGATGTGCTCCAGGGCGTTTTTCCTCCGCCCGGGGTACAGGGTGTTGCAGTCGGTGAGAAAGGGGATGCCCCCCAGGGACTTGACCACGTCCGCCACCCGTTTGGCGTAGTTGGGGCGCAGAAAGGTCAGATTTCCCGGTTCCCCGAAGTGCATTTTAATGGCGGTCATTTTATGGTCAAAGTCGATGGAGCCGATGCCGGCGGCCCGCATCAGCTTCTCCAGCTTGTCCAGCTGGCTCACTCCCAGGGTGGTTCGCAAATCAGTAAAATAGACCTTTGAAGGCTGCATACAAAACCTTCCTCCTTTTGTTCAGTTGGTGTGCCCCGCCCTCCTCCGGACCAAGGCGGAGCAGTGACGTGGAGGGGACTGGCTCCCTGGGGCCTCTGCCCCTTTTTTTCTCATTCTACCACGGCGTCCGGAAAAATAAAATGGCGCATCCTCCAAAAATCAGGACAGCATGGCCCGAAATTCCTCCTCAGTGAGGACGGGAATCCCCAGCTCCCGGGCCTTTTTCAGCTTGGAGCCCGCCCCCTCCCCGGCCACCACGTAGGTGGTCTTTTTGGACACGGAGCCGGAGGCCTTGCCTCCCCGCTCCTCGATGAGAGCGGCGGCCTCATCCCGGGTGAACCGCTCCAGTCCTCCCGTGAGGACAAAGGTCATCCCCTCAAAGCGCCGGTCGCTCCCCTGCTCCGCCGCCGTCATATTGACCCCCGCCTCCCGCAGGCGGGCAATCAAATGCCGGCTCTGGGGGCTGGCCATCCATTCCAAAATGCTCCGGGCGGTGATCTCGCCGATGTCGTCCACGGCGGTGAGGGTCTCCAAATCCGCCTGCTCCAGGGCCTCCAGGGTGCCGAACCGGGCGGCCAGTACCTTTCCCGCCTTCTGCCCCACCTGGCGGATGCCGAAGGCAAAAATCAGCCGGGACAAATCCTGCCCCTTGGACTTCTCGATGGCGGCCAGCAGATTCCGGGCCGACTTCTCCCCCATCCGCTCCAGCTTTGCCACCTCCTCCTCATGGAGGAAGTACAGGTCCCCCGGGGTTTTGACCAGTCCGGCGTTTACCAGATTCTCCACCACCGCAATGCCCAGCCCCTCGATGTCCATGGCGTCCCGGCCGGCGAAGTGGGCCAGGTTGCGCAGCAGCTGGGCGGGGCACTCCGCCCCGGTGCACCGGATGTGGGCTCCGTCCTCGTCCCGTTCCACCGGGGCCCCGCACACGGGGCAGGCGGCGGGCAGGAAATAGGGCTGGGTCCCCTCGGGCCGTTTTTCCGCCACAACGGACAGCACCTCCGGAATAATCTCCCCCGCCTTGCGCACCAGCACCGTGTCCCCCACCCGGATGTCCTTCTCGGAAATAAAATCCTGGTTGTGGAGGGTGGCGCTGGTGACGGTGGTGCCCGCCAAGCGGACGGGCTCCAGCACCGCCCGGGGGGTGAGGACGCCGGTGCGCCCCACCTGGACCACAATGTCCGTCACTTTGGAGGGCTTCACCTCCGGGGGATACTTGTAGGCCGCGGCCCACCGGGGAAATTTGGCCGTGGATCCCAGTGCCTCCCGCTGGGCCAGACTGTTCACCTTCATCACCGCGCCGTCAATGTCAAACTGGAACCGGTCCCGGCTCTCCCCAATCTCCCCGATGCGGCAGGTGACCTCCTCCAGCTGGGTGCAGGCGTAATGTGGTATCACTTTAAAGCCCTTCTCCGCCAAATAATCCAGGGTTTCCAAGTGGGTCTGGAATCGGACCCCCTCCGCCCACTGGACGTTGAACACCAAAATATCCAGCCTCCGGGCGGCGGCAATTTTCGGGTCCAGCTGGCGCAGGGAGCCGGCGGCGGCGTTCCGGGGATTGGCGAAGAGGGCATCCCCCCTGCGCTCCCGCTCCTCATTCAGGCTGTGAAACACCTTTTTGGGCATGAACACCTCCCCCCGGACAATCAGGCTGGGGGGCGCGTCGGGGATGCGCATGGGGATGGAGCGGACGGTCCGCAGGTTCTCCGTCACATCCTCCCCCACCCGGCCGTCTCCCCGGGTGGCGCCCCGGACAAACAGGCCGTTTTCATACTCTAAAGCCACGGACAGCCCGTCCACCTTGGGCTCCACCACGTAGTCCGCATCCGCCGCCACGGCCCTGACCCGCTGGTGGAAGGCGGCCACCTCGTCAAAGTCAAAGATGTCCTGGAGGGACTCCAGCGGGACCTTGTGCTCCACCTGGGAGAAGGCGGTGAGGGCCTGTCCCCCCACCCGCTGGGTGGGAGAGTCAGGGGTAACCGCCTCCGGGTGGGCTTTCTCCAGCTCCTCCAGCCGGCGGAGCTTGTGGTCGTAGTCATAGTCGGACATGGAGGGGTTGTCCAGTACATAGTACTCATAGCCCGCCTGTATCAGCGCCTGGCGCAGGGCCTTAAGCTCCGCTAATTCATCCATGGTAGGTGCCTCCTTGTTTTTGGCATTGAAATTGGGAACAGAAACGGGGAAACAGGGCCCGCAGCAGCCAGAACAGCCAAAAGCCGGCCAGGGCCCCGGTGGTATTCAAAATAATATCGTCCACATCTGTGCTGCGGCCGATAAAAAACTGGATGGTCTCAATGGCGCAGGAGGCGGCAAAGCCCGTCAGCATGGACTTCCACCACCTGGGTCTGGACCACAGAAGGGCGGAGAAAAAGCCCACGGGACAGAAGATGCCGATGTTGGCCACCATGAGGAACATAACCCAGGGCCCCCGAAAAGCCCGACGGATTTCCTGAAAGGGGGTGGTCTGAAGGGTCTGGAACTGGATGTACCAGTCCACCGGCGGGAAGAGAGGGACCTCCCCCCTGAGGGCGGCCCCCCAGTGCCCCGGACGCCAGAACCCGGCGGGAAAGAGGGTGAGGGCGGCCAGTCCGGCGCAGAACATGAGAAAGAGCAGCATCGCCCCCTCCCGCCGCGGGGTGCTGATCAGGCCCAGCCCCTCCAGCCGCCGCCGCCGGTGGGGCCGGAGCAGGAAAAAGGCCGCCAGGGCCAGGGACATACAGGGCAGCATCTGAAGGGTGTACCCCCAGATGTTGCCCCCATACCACAGTAAGGTTTTTGCCAGGTCCATGGGTCAAGTCTTCCTTTCATGGGGAGCTCAGGCCGTCCAGCTGTAAATAGGTGTCGGGCACCTGGCCCACAATTACCGTCTCCGCCACGCACAGCCGGGTATGCACCGGCACCTCCAGCCCTCCGCCCGGGAGGAGCACCGTCACAGGGACGGCCAGCTCCAGCCAGATGCGGTGCCGGGTCTGGTTGACGCCGGCGGCGGTAAAATCGCTGTCAAATTCGGCGGTGAGCGCCCCTGTCCAAATGGCGCGGGCCCGGATGGCCGGCCCCCGGGCCCAGACCAGCTCGGTGTCCAGCAGACTGCCCAGTGGAATGGACACCTGGGACACGTCCACCGTCTCCAGGGCGTCCAGCACCTCTCCGGACAGCTCTCCCCGCAGCAGGTTCAGCGCCGCCATATCCGTGGTGAGGGCGGTGATGGTCCCCGCCTCATCCCGCTGGATGGTCACCAGATCGGCATAGCTCACCCCCCGCCGGACCAGGTCATCCACCACCGTATGCTCCAGCAGGGCGGTGACGGTGTTCTGAATCTGGTTTTGGGCCACGGCGGCCACTATGGGACGCAGCCGGACCTCCAGCAGGGTGATGATGCCCCCGGCCAGCAGGAGGCCCACCGCCAGGGTAAGGGCAAGGGGATGGCCTCCCCTCTGTCTGCCCCGTTCCGGGGCGCGTCCCCGCCGGGGAGGGCCGCCCCTCAGCCGGCGGTACAGGTCTCTGCGCCAAGGCCCCATGGCCATACTCTCACCCCCATAGGGCAGAATATGACGCCGGCGGCTTGGACTATGCCGAAAACGGGGAGTGGAGGGAAGGACTCAGCCTGCTGGCCCCAGCAGCTCCTGGACGGCCAGCAGCACCCCCAGCTTTCCGGACTCAAAGGTCAGCCCCCCCTGGAGGTAGACGGTGTAGGGCTCCCGCATGGGGGCGTCGGCGGACAGCTCGATGGAGGCCCCCTGAATGAAGGCCCCGGCGGCCATGATAACCTGGCTGTCGTACCCCGGCATGTCCCAGGGCTCCGGCGTGACGTAGGAGTCCACCGGCGCGCCGAACTGAATGCCCCGGCAGAACTTTTTCAGAGCCTCCGGCTCCCGCATGTGGATCATCTGAATGATGTCCCGGCGGACGGCGCTGGAATGGGGCTCCGTCTCATAGCCCAGCAGCTCCATCACCCTGGCGGCGAAGACGGCGGTCTTCAGGGCCTGGGCCACGGTGTGTGGAGCAAAGAACAGCCCCTGGTACAGGGGGCGGTTCTGGCCCAGGGTGCAGCCGCACTCCCCGCCGATGCCCGGCACGGTGAGCCGCATGGCGGCCCCCTCCACCAGATCCCGCCGCCCGGCCACATAGCCGCCGGTGGGTGCTAGGCCGCCCCCGGGATTTTTAATGAGGGAGCCCACACACAGGTCAGCCCCCACGTGGGTGGGCTCCACAGTCTCCACAAATTCCCCGTAGCAGTTGTCCACGATGATGGACACCTGGGGATTGGCCTCCTTGATCGTGCGGCACATCTCTCCGATCTCGGCCACCGACAGGGAGGCCCGGGTGGCGTACCCCTTGGACCGCTGAATCAGGACGGCCTTCACCCTGGGGTCCCGGACGGCCCGGGCCATCCCCGCCAGATCGGGCCTGTTGTCAAGGAGCTCCACCTGGCGGTACTCCACACCGTAGTCTTTCAATGAGCCGTGCCCCTTGTCCACCACGCCGATGGCCCCCAGCAGGGTGTCGTAAGGGGCGCCCACGGCGGACACCAGCACGTCTCCGGCCCGCAGGGCCCCGAAAAGGGCGGCGGTGATGGCGTGGGTGCCGTTGACGAACTGGATGCGCACCAGGGCGGCCTCAGCTCCAAAGAGGTCGGCATAGATCTCGTCCAGCTTGTCCCGGCCCAAATCGTCGTAGCCGTAGCCGGTGGTGCCGGCAAAACAGGCCTCGGCCACCCTGTGCTTCTGGAAGGCGGCCAGCACCCGGGCGGTGTTCTCCTCCGCCACGGCGTCGATGCGTTCAAATTCCCGGGCCAGTTGGCTCTGGGCCTCCCGGCCCAGGGCGCGGACCCGGTGATTTATCTCTAAAGTCATATTCCTTGTCAGTCCTATCTATGGAAGTATTTCTCCGGTATCTCCCCCCGCCTGCGGAGGCGCGGGACTGGATATCAGGTTCAAAATGTGCAGCGCGTCTTTTTGCAGCAGAGGAGACATGCTGTCCTGACAGGAGGAAAAATCCGCCTCCTCCAGTGCCATGCGAATCCTCGGGGCGAGTTGGGGCTGGGCATCCAGGATGTATTCCAGATGCTGGATGCACTGCCGGGCGGTGATGGGCTTTTCATCCGTCACGTGAGCCAGGTAGGCGTCCAGTATCGCCTCCAGCTTTCCTGACACGTCCCAACGGGCGTTCCGGGCCACCAGGGTCAGCCCCCGGGTGCGCACATAGGAGTTGGGATCGTCCAGCATGGCGGCGAAGTCGTCAAAAAAAGAGTACACCTGGTCAGACTGGGCGGATCGGGCTGTCAGCTCCTTCAGCGCGCCATAGGCGTCCCTGCTGCCGGGGGCGCGCAGGCTGGCCACCAGCTGGGAGATTTCCCGCATTACAGCTCCTCCAGGCCGGCCCTTGCAAAGGCCCTCACCAGCCGGACGCAGGCCTCCGCGTCGCTGAGGTCCGCCGTCTCCACGGGGGTGTGGACGTACCGGCAGGGAATGGAGACTCCCCCGGTGCGCACCCCCAGGCGGGTGGTGTGGATGGCTCCCGCGTCGGTTCCGCCCCCCCGCATGATGTCCTTCTGGAATGGGATGTCCTGGGACTGGGCCAGCTCCTCCAGCTTCCACACCACCTGGGGGTGGCAGATCACCGAGGAGTCCATCACTTTGATGGCCGCCCCCTTCCCCAGCCGGACGGTGCCCGACTTCTCGGAGCCGGGGGTGTCGTCCACATCGGTGACGTCCACCGCCACGGCCCAGTCCGGGTCCACGGCCCAGGCGGCGGTGCGTGCACCCCGCAGACCCACCTCCTCCTGGGCGGTGAAGACGAAGTACAGATCGTTCCGGCACTCCCCCAGCCCCTCCAGGGCGGCCAGGAGCACGGCGCAGGAGATCCGGTTGTCCAGGTAAGGTGAAATCACCTTACCGTTATTCTGAAAGGCCGGGCTTTGGTACACGGCGGTATCGCCCACCCGGACCATGGACCGGGCTTCCTCTTCATCCACGGCCCCAATATCCAGATAGCACTCGTCCAGCTTCAGCTTGGCAAAATCCGCCTTCTCCTCAGGGACAAACACCCCCCGGACCCCGTTTTTGAAGCAGACAGGGGTATAGGCGGCCTCCTTGGGGGCGATGCCCCCCAGCCGGCCCACCCGGAGGAAGCCCTCCTTCTCAATGTGGGTGACGATGAAGCCGATGGAGTCCATGTGGGCGGCAAAGAGGACCCTGGGACCGCTCCCCTTTCTGCGGACGATGAGATTGCCCATGGTGTCGGTCCTCACCTCATCGGCCCAGGGCCGGGCCAGGGCGGCAATGGCCTCCCGGACATCCCCCTCGTCCCCGGAGGGGCCGTGGGCGGCGTTGAGGGTTTGCAGAACTTCAAAAATCTCCATATCAGGTCATTCTCCTTTACAGTCCTTCTGCCACACGTTCCAGAAACAGCCGGGTCAGGCGCAGCATATCCTGGAAATCCGTGGTGCTGCCCACGCTGGCGGGGGCATGGAGGTAGCGCACAGCGGCGGACAGGGCGGCCACCCGGACTCCCGCCCTGGTGCGCTGGATGGTGCGGGCGTCGTTGCCCCCGGAGATATACTCCTTGGTCTGCCAGGGGATCTGATACTCCTCCGCCAGGTCCCGCAGGGTCTCGAAGAGGCTCCGGTCATAGATGGCCGCTCCGTCCATATAGGAGATAACCGGCCCTTTTCCCGGGGCGCACACCCGCCGGTGGCCCTCCACCCCGGGCAGGTCGGCGGCAGTGGTGGTCTCCAGCACCAGGGCAATCTCCGGGGTGACGGAGAAGGCCGCCCCAAAGGCCCCCCGGGTGCCCACCTCCTCCTGGGCTGTGAAGGCAAAGGTCACGTCCAGCGGCAGGTCCTCCTTCAGCAGCTCCAGCATGACGGCACAGCCCACCCGGTCGTCGATGGCTTTGGCCTTGAGCAGGTTGGAGCCCAGCGCCTCCGGGGCCCCCGCAAAAGCGCCGTAGGTCCCCGGCTGAACCAGGGCCTGGGCCGCCTCCCTGTTCCCGGCGCCAATATCGATATAGAGGGAATCGGTCTTGGGGACCTGCTTCTCCTCCTCCCGGCTCACCAGATGGATGGCCTTCAGTCCGATGATGCCGGGGACCCGGTTATCGCCCAGAACCACCGACTTGCCCATGGCCACCCGGCGGTCCACCCCGCCCACAAAGTCGAATTTTAAAACCCCCTCGTCGGTGATTTTCGTGACGATCACCCCCACCTCATCCATGTGGGCGCACAGCATCACCTTGTTTTCCGCCGGCTTTCCGCCCCGTTTAAAGACGATCAGGTTGCCCAGGGCGTCGGTGCGGATGGAGTGGGCCCAGGGCCGGGCTTTTTTACGGATAAAGGCCCGGACCCGGTCCTCGTCTCCGGACACCCCGTCCAGGGCGCACAGCTGGTTCAGCAGGTCAAGCACGGTCCTCCGCCTCCTTTCCAATTCCTCGGACAAAGGCGGCCAGCAGGGCCGCCGTATCCTCCAGATCCCGGCGGTGTACCGTCTCGATGGGGGTGTGCATGTAGCGCAGGGGCAGGGACAGCACGGCGGTGGCCACGCCCTCCCGGCTCACCTGGAGGGGCCAGCCGTTGGTGCCGCTGTGGCCCGCCATCACCTCCACCTGACAGGGGAGATCCAGCTCCTTGGCCTTATGCTCCAGACGTGTGGACAGCCAGCGGGTGCAGTTGGGACCCACGCCGATGACGGGACCCTTGCCCAGTGGGAAGGTCTTATCCTTGGAGGCGTCGGGGCTGTCCCCGTGGGTCACGTCCACCGCCGCGCACAGGTCGGGGACAATGCCGTAGGCGGCGGTGATGGCCCCGGTGGAGTGGGTCTCCTCCTGAGTGCTGCCCAGGATGTACAGGTCCACATCCAACTCCTCTCCCGACAGCCGCTCCAGGGCGTCCAGCAAAACGGCAAAGCAGGCCCGGTCGTCCAGGGCCTTGCCGCACAGCAGTTCCTCCCCCAGGGGGGCGCAGCCGGTGCGGTAGACGGCGGGGGTGCCCACGGGGATCAGGCGCTCCGCCTCCTCCTGACTGAGGCCCACGTCAATATACAGCTCCTTGATGGACTGGGATTTGTCCATGTCCTCCCGGGTCTGGATGTGGGGGGGCAGGCAGGCCACCACCCCCATCCTGGGAGGATCGGTGAGAAGGGTCAGCTCCCGGTCCGGGAGCATTCTGGGATCCACTCCGCCCAGGGGGGCAAAGCGGAGAAAGCCCTCCTCATGGCCGGTGATCACAAAGCCGATCTCATCCAGATGGGCGTCCAGCAGCAGCTTCTTGGCGTTGTCACGCCCGCAGCGGCGGACACCCACCACGCTGCCCATCCGGTCCACGGACACCTGGTCCACCAGGGGGCGCAGCAGTTCCTCCGCCGCCTCCGCCACCGGGCCCTCAAAGCCGCTGGGACCGGGCAGGGCGCACAGCCGGGCCAAAACCTTGTCGTAATTCAACAAAATTCCTCCAAATCGTGAGAAATAATGGGACATCTGCCCCGGACTTACGGCCGCAGGGAAGAAGGCCCAGGGGCGGACGGAAGCTGCCCCTACAGGGTGCCCACCAGCTCCTTGAACCGTTTTCCCCGCTCCATAAAGTTTTTAAACTGGTCGAAGGCGGCACAGGCCGGGGACAGCACCACCACGTCCCCCGGAAGGGCGGCGGCCTGGGCGGCGGCCACGGCGGCGGCCAGCTCCTCCGTCTCCACAATCTCCATCCCGCTCTCTCCAAAGCCGGGGGCCTCCTCCGCCGCCCTGCGGATGGCGGGGGCGGTGGCGCCGCAGAGAATCAGGGTCTTGACCTTTTGGACCATCTCCACCCCAAGCTGAGTAAAGGGAACTCCCTTGTCATATCCTCCGGCAATCAGAATCAGCTTCTGGTCAAAGGACTCCAGGCAGGCCATGGTCCGGGTGGGGCTGGTGCCGATGGAGTCGTTGTAGTACCTCACGCCGTTCAGCTCCCGCACCAGCTCGATCCGGTGCTCCACCCCGGTGAAGCGCCGGGCCACCGCCCGGACGCACTTGTCCGGAACCAGACCGTCCACGGCGGCGATGGCGGCCATGTAGTTTTCGATATTGTGCAGGCCGGGGATTCGGATGTCGTCCAGGGGGAGGACCTCCCGGCTGCCCATGGCGTTGGTGAGCCAGATGGCCCCGTCCCGAAGGTAGACCCCCTCCTCCAGCCGCTGCTTCCGGCTGAACAGCATCACCTCCGACGGGGCCTGCCTGGCCAGGGAGCGGGTGATGTCGTTGTCGTGGTTGAATACCGCCCGGTCCCCAGCCTTCTGGTGGGTGAAAATATTCAGCTTGGCTGCTGTGTACTCCTCCATGGTATGGTGGTAGTCCAGGTGATTAGGGGACAGGTTGGTAAAGACGGCCACGTTGGGGCTCTCCCCCATGCTCATCAGCTGGAAGGAGGACAGCTCCACCACCACCATGTCCTCGGGCACCATGCCGGCCACATCGGGGAGCAGGGGCTTTCCGATGTTGCCCCCCACATAGACATTATACCCCGCTTCTTTCAAAAACTCACTGATCAGGGTGGTGGTGGTGGTCTTTCCATCGCTGCCGGTGACCCCCAGGATCCTGCAGGGACACAGACGGAAAAACAGCTCCATCTCCGAGGTGACCACGCTCCCCTTCTCCGCGGCCAGGACCAGCTCCGGACTGTTGGGGCTGAGACCCGGGGTGCGGAATATCACATCGAATTTATAAAGCTTGGACAGATAATCGGGACCCAGCTGGAACCGGGCCCCCAGGCTCTCCAGCTCGGCGGCCTGCTCCTCCACCCGCTCCCGGGGCGCCTTGTCACAGACGGTGACCTTCAGGTCGGCCCGGAGGAGCATCCGGATCAAGGGGGTGTTGCTGACGCCCATGCCGATGACGGCGACGGACTTGCCCCGCAGGGATTCCAAATATTCATTTATGGTGGACATAAAACGTCCTCCTTCCAAGGATTTCTTCACAACTGATTATATTACCATAATTCGGTGCTAAATTCAATCGAAACCGCCGGGATGAATCTGCATCTCTGTAAGAGTACCATACATATTGGACAAATAAACAAAAAAGGATGAAGGAAGCAGCCTCATCGGTTAAAGTTGAGTTACCACACACCAACAAGACCGAGAGGAGGCCACATCCTTCATGGGCAAGAGTATAACACAGGACATGGCGTACCGGCAATCCCTGATGAAATACACAGAGAAGTACCGCGTTGGGCGGGCCAGCCGGAAGTATAATAGAGCCCGGTCGTATATTTACTTCTGGAAGGCGCGCTGGGACGGCACAGTACAGTCTTTGGCGTGCCAGTCCCGCAGGCCCCATCATCACCCCAACGAGTATACGCCGGAGAAACTGAAGCTCATCCGGGACACACACCGCAGGAACCCGGAACTGGGCCTGCCGGAGCTGTGGCACAGGCTCGGAAAGCGGGGATATACCCGCCCGTCCAGAGAGCTTGTTTCGCGTCCTGCGCAAACTCGGGCTGTCTCCCGCCGCGTCCAAAGCGGAACCCTATCGGCCAAAGCCTTATGAGCAGATGACCTATCCTGGACAACGGGTGCAGATCGACGTCAAGGTCGTTCCACATGCCTGTATCACAGACCCTGAGCTGCGTCTGTTCCAGTACACCGCCATCGACGAATTCTCACGCCTGCGTTTCCTCTGCGCTTATGAGGAGCAGTCCACTTACTCCTCCGCGGACTTCCTCATAAAAACGGTTAAATGGTTCAAGCGGAGGGGCGTCACCGTGGAGTGTGTCCAGACCGACAACGGTTTTGAGTTCACCAACCGTTTCTCCAACTCCAGG
>Ga0129317_1000646_pt1 | contig 33473 bp, 28 predicted proteins | sample Cm1ome_FD_94430 | JGI IMG/M metagenome (GOLD analysis project Ga0129317, IMG submission 94430) | Eastern black-and-white colobus group fecal microbial communities from Wisconsin, USA - Cm1105 metagenome | ecosystem: Host-associated > Mammals > Digestive system > Large intestine > Fecal | place... | reverse complement strand
GGAATTATCTCGAGAAGGTCTACAACGAGATTGGTGTACTCGTCAATGCTTTCAAATGGTACATAGTCTGGAATCATCTGATACAGCCTTGCTGTCTTAACTATGTTAAGAAGGTGTAGCTTAATTCCCCAGGTGCCCATCTTGCAGACGTGCTCGACAGATTCCATCATGTCCTGTTTAGATTCTCCAGGAAGACCCAGAATAATGTGAGATACAACCTTGATGCCACGCTCATTAAGCTTTCTCATTGCTTCATCATAGGTCTCAAGTCCGTAGCCGATACCGAGATATTCGGTTGTTCTGTTGTGTATGCTCTGAAGACCAAGCTCTATCCAAAGGAAATAGTCCTTGTTAATCTCTGAAAGTAGATCAAGAACATCATCACCTAGGCAGTCCGGTCTTGTCGCGATTGCTATTCCCTTAACTCTTGGATCCTTGAGTGCGGAATAGTATTTCTCACGGAGCTCTTCTACGGGTGCATATGTGTTAGTGAAGCTCTGAAAATATGCGAGATATGCTGCATCTGGCCACTTGTCCTTAAGAAGCTCTATCTGTTCTTCTATTGTGGATGAGAGCTCACCTGAGCCGCCACCGGAACAGAATGCACAGCCCCCTGTGCCGACAGTGCCATCTCGGTTAGGGCAGGTGAAGCCTGCATCAATTGAGAGCTTTACTGTCTTGCGGCCGAAATGCTCCTTTAGGTAATTGCTTATCGAATAGTATCTTTCTCCTGATTGCATGTTGTATTTCTTGTCCTATATGCTATAATTGAGTTAGTTTTTTGTGAAAGGTAACAGAAAATGAAGTCTACAAAACCCGTTTTAGAAAGAAATTTTGTTAATATCGAGCAAAACGAGCAGGCCGGATCTGCAAATGCAAGCCTTGCTTACAGAAAGCCAAGACTGCTGCTTCACGCATGCTGCGGTCCTTGTTCAACATCATGTGTCGAACGTGTTGCTGACGAATATGAAGTTACCCTTTACTATTATAATCCGAATATTATGGATAGAGAAGAGTATTTGAGAAGAAGAGAAGCTCTACTTAAGTTCATAGATGCTTTTAACGCTGACAATGAAGGCAGGACAAGAGTTGAGTATCTTGAAGGAGAATACGACCCAGAGAGGTTCATAAGACTCGCAGAACCGATGAAAGATGAGCCGGAGGGTGGTAAGAGATGTGACATGTGTTTTGCCATGAGACTGTCTGATACGGCGAAGATGGCGAAGGAGCTTGGATATGACTACTTCACCACAACAATGTCGGTAAGCCCACATAAGGATTATAAGACTATTGCGGAGCTTGGATTCAGTCTTGAGGAGAACACCGGCGTTAAGTATCTCGATATTGATTTCAAGAAGCGAAACGGATTCGGACGAAGCGTAGAGATGTCGAAGATGTACGGACTCTACAGACAGAATTTTTGCGGGTGTGAATATGCCCGTGCTCAGATGAAGAAGAACTGATGAAGGAGGTTGTATTATGAGCAAGCTTTATGTTCCGGAAGGCTATAAGCCGATTTTAGGACCTACAGAAACACAGAGAGCAATCAAGAAGATTAAAGATTATTTCCAGAAGGAACTTGCACACAGACTTAGACTCGGAAGAGTAAGTGCTCCACTGTTTGTATTTCCGGAGACAGGACTTAATGACAACCTCAATGGATACGAGAGAAGAGTTAATTTCACTATTAAGGATCTCGATGAGAGACCTGTAGAGGTAGTTCAGTCACTTGCCAAGTGGAAGAGAATGGCTCTTGGAAGATATGACATCAAGCCGGGTGTCGGTCTTTATACTGATATGAACGCCATCAGAAGAGATGAGGAGCTTGATAACCTCCATTCAATCTACGTTGACCAGTGGGACTGGGAGAAGGTTATTACAAGCGATCAGAGAACTGAGGAGTATCTTGAGAAGACTGTTAAGAGCATCTATGGTGCAATGATCGGTCTTGCAGATTATGTAAACGAGCTTTATCCTGAAATCAATATCTGCATTCCTGATGAGATTACAATTATTGATTCACAGGAGCTTCTTGACAAGTATCCTGATCTCGATGGTAAGGGTAGAGAGGATGCAGCTGCTAAGGAGTATGGAGCTGTCTTCATTAAAAGAATCGGCGGTAAGCTCAGCAATGGAGAGCCTCATGATGGAAGAGCACCTGACTACGATGACTGGGAGCTTAACGGAGATATTATTCTATGGAATGAGGTGCTTCAGAGAGCTTTTGAGATTTCCTCAATGGGAATCAGAGTTGATTCAGAGACTATGCTTAGACAGCTTGAGATTGACGGTAAGAACGACAGAAAGGAAATGCCTTTCCATCAGGGTGTAATTAACGATGAGCTTCCACTCACAATCGGAGGTGGAATCGGTCAGAGCAGACTATGCATGTACTTCCTGAAGAAGGCACACATCGGAGAGGTTCAGGTTTCTGTATGGCCTGAATCAATGTACGAAGAGTGTGCACAGAATAACATTTTCTTGTTATAATATATAAGATGCCTGCTGCAGAGGCGCAGCAGGTTTTTTTATTCAGAATTAAAGGATGGCATATGAAATTCGTAGACGTGATAATTGACAATAAGAGCGAGAATACGGATACCTTCTATACCTACAGAGCTCCCGATGAAGTGGAGGTCGGGGCGAAGGTAACCGTTCCTTTTGCACGTCGAAAGAAGCCCGTGGATGCATATGTCATGCGTATCAACGAGAAGCCTTCGTATGATGAGAGTAAGATCAAGAATATCTCGGAATATAGTGAGGACAGATCTCTCAATCAGGAGATGATTGATACGGCTGTCTGGATGAGAAGAAGATATGGTGTTAAGTATATAGATGCCGTTAAGATGTTTACAACTCAGGGTAAGCGCGAGAAGGCTGAGAAGACGATCAGATCAGCTGAGGGTGAAGAACCGGGTTATGAGCTGACAGATGAGCAGAAGAATGCGGTTGCCGTCATCAATGAGTCGATTGAGAATGAAAGCGGAGATGCTTTTCTTATTAAGGGAGTAACTGCGAGCGGAAAGACCGAGGTTTATATGAACGCTGTTTCGAAGGCTCTGGAGCTTGGGAAGAATGCGATAATTCTTCTGCCAGAGATTGCACTTTCGGATCAGGTAGCAGTGAGGTTTAAGAAGAGGTTCGGTGAGGATGCTGTTGCGTCTCTTCATAGTAAGATGACAACAAGTCAGCGCCTTGAGGAGTGGCTCAGGATAAGGCGCGGGGAAGTACGGATTGTTGTGGGTGCGAGAACCGCTGTTTTTGCCCCTCTTGACGATATAGGAATTATCGTAATTGATGAGGAGCACGAGGCAACCTTTAAGTCTGACCATAATCCGAAGTACGAGACTGTGGATGTGGCGTACAAGAGAGCGACTCAGCATAGGGCGACACTTGTTCTTGGAAGTGCTACACCGAGCGTTGTGACGTATCAGCGTGCTATGGATGGAATCTACAAGCTTATCGAGATGAATAAGAGAGCTGGTGATGCCGAGCTTCCAGAACTTGAAATTGTGGACATGAGACCTGAGATCAGAGCGGGTAACATGACATGTATAAGCAGGCAGCTTGCTTTGGAGATTGATGAGACGCTTGCAAGAAACGAGCAGGTTATACTCTTCCTTAACCGGCGTGGATATTCGACTCAGATTATGTGTATGGAATGCGGTCATAGGTTCGTGTGTGATGACTGTGGAATAGCGCTGACATATCATAAATCTACGAACTCATGTGTATGTCATTACTGCGGCAAGGGAATTCCTATGCCTAAGAAGTGTCCGGAGTGTGGAAGTGAGTTTATCAAGTATAACGGAGCTGGTACTGAGAAGATAGAAGAGACTGTTAGGATGCTTAGAACTGATGCGACTGTAGATCGCTTTGATCTCGATACTGCAAAGTCACAGAAGGAAATAGATAGGGTTCTTAAGAGTTTTCAGAAGGGCAAGACCAATATTCTCGTGGGAACACAGATTCTGGCAAAAGGACTGGATTTTCGAAATGTCGGACTTGTCGGCATTATAAATGCCGATTCGAGCCTGAATATCCCGGATTTTCGTTCGACAGAAAGAACGTTTCAGCTGATTACTCAGGTTGCTGGAAGGGCCGGAAGAACGGGTGGACGAAGCAGGGTTCTGATACAGACCTATGACCCTGAGAGCGATGTGATTAATGACGCAGCGGAGGGTCGCTACGAGGCTTTTTTCCAAAACGAGTTGCTACATAGAAACATCATGAACTATCCACCTTACTCTGATATAATTTATGTGTCTTTTGTGGAAAAGGATGGTGCAAGCGAAGGCAGTGCGATGAAGCTTGCGACAGAGTTCAGAGAGTATCTTAAGAAGCTTAAGGATGCGCCGGCAGAGGCTGTTTTCTTAAGACCTAGGGAGGATACGAGAAAGTACGCTGGAGAGAAGACAAGGGTAAGCTTCGTAATCAAGGCACCGCTTAAGAGCAGGACCGGGTATATGAATGCATATATGCAGATGCGAGATCGCATGATCAGAAGTAAGTCGGACTGCTACATCGAGATTGATGTTAATCCGTATGGAATGATATAGATTAATCTTGATAAAGATTTAGATAAATGACAGCGAAAGCTGTAATAATAAAACTGTGGAGGAATTTATGGCAATCAGAAATATTACAATCAGAGGAAACGAGGTACTTGCTAAGAAGTGCAAGCCTGTTAAGGAGATTACACCAAGAGTCAGAGAGCTCTGCCTCGATATGATTGATACAATGAATGAGGCTGACGGTGTAGGCCTTGCGGCACCTCAGGTTGGAATACTTAAGAGAATTTTCGTTGCAATGCCTTTCCCTGATGAGTCAGATGAGGTATATGTAATGATTAACCCTGAGATTACTTATACAGAGGGAACACAGGAGTCTAACGAGGGCTGCCTGAGCATCCCTGGATACATGGGACTTGTGGATAGACCTCAGACTGTAAGAGTGAAGTATACAGACCTTGAGGGAGAGGAACATGAGGATGAGTTTACAGATTTTGCGGCTACAGTAATCAGCCACGAGAACGATCATCTTGATGGAATCCTTTATTCTGATAAGGCAAGAGATTTCATGACATCAGAGGAATACTACGAGAAGCTACAGAAGGTTATTAATGAGCATGAGCACATGGCTCACAGATAACATTAACAATAGAGGAGATAATTCAAATTGAGAACAGTATTTATGGGAACACCGGAATTTGCAGTGCCATCACTACAGGCTCTTTCCGATGCAGGATATGATATTAAGGCTGTTGTAACCCAGCCCGACAGGAGAGGTAACAGAGGCAAAATGACATGCTCACCTGTTAAGACTCTTGCTCTTGAGCTCGGTTATGAGGTTCTTCAGCCTGAGAGAATCAGAAAGAATGAAGAATTTATCGAGAAGTTAAGATCACTTGAGCCTGAGCTTATCGTTGTTGCTGCGTTTGGTCAGATTCTGCCGCGAGAGGTTCTAGATATGCCGCAGTATGGATGCATCAACGTTCATGGATCACTTCTTCCTAAGCTCCGTGGCGCGGCTCCAATGCAGCAGGCAATTGCGATGGGTCTTGATACAACAGGCGTTACAATCATGCAGATGGCCGAAGGTCTTGATACAGGAGATATGATCAGCAAGATAGAGTGTGATATCAGAGGTCTTGATATCACAGAGGTTGCAGATCTTCTATCTAAGAGTGGTGCTAAGCTCCTTGTAGATACTATCCCTGCGATTGTAGATGGAAGCGCTAAATATGAGTCACAGAATGATGAGGAATCATCATATGCAAGACAGATTCTTAAGACTGACGGACTTACAGGTTTTGATGAACCTGCAGCTGTTATTGAGTGCAAGATCAGAGCATACAAGGAGTGGCCTGTGGTTCATACATATTACGATGGCAAGCAGGTTAAGATCTACGAGGCTTGTGCTTGTGATGATACAAGAGACGGACAGGTTGAACCGGGATGCGTCGTAGACGTAGAGAAGAACTCTTTTGCCATTAAGTGTGCGGAAGGAAAGCTTGTCATTAAGGAGCTACAGCTTCAGGGCAAGAAGAGAATGGGTGCCGGAGATTTCATGAGAGGAACCAGAATCGGTACTGACTCTAGATTTACCAAGGAGGTATAGATAAATGTACGGTGGTTATTATTATGATCCGACTTATATAGTACTGCTGCCTGCAATTATTTTTGCACTGTGGGCACAGGCGAGTGTTAAGAGTGCGTTTAACAAGTATTCTAAGATTGAAAACAGCCTGAGAATTTCAGGTGCTGATGCGGCAAGACGTGTTCTTGATGCTAATGGTCTTACAGATGTTCAGATTAATGTCATAGGCGGCGGTGCACTGAATAACTATTATGATCCAAGGGATCGTACACTGAACCTCTCACCTGAGGTTTACAATGATGACAGTGTAGCTTCAGTTGCTGTTGCCTGCCACGAGGTTGGGCATGCAATTCAGCACGATACAGGATACACATTTCTGAAGCTTCGTAACGGCATTGTACCGATTGTTAATTTTGCGCAGGCACTGACATGGCCGCTTATTATTGTGGGAATTTTGCTCACATCAGTAAGTGCATATGCATCACTTATTTTTAACCTAGGTGTTATATGCTTCCTTGCTGTTGTACTTTTTCATCTAGTTACTCTTCCTGTTGAGCTTAATGCCAGCAGCAGAGCGATTGATCAGATGATGAGTAACGGTCTTATAAGCGATAGCGATGTTGCCGGAAGCAGAAGAGTTCTTAGAGCTGCAGCAATGACATATATTGCAGCACTCGCAACAGCGCTTGCGAACCTTCTTAGAATTCTTCTTATTGCTAACAGAAGAAACGACTAAGATTAATAAATTGAAACGACTACAGAATGGAGACTTTTATTAAGTGAACAGTGACTGGATAGCAGCTTTTGAGGCACTCAGAAGCGTATACATTGATGAAGCGTATTCCAATATTGCAATTAACGAAGCTATTTCGAAGCACAGTGATGCTTCGGCGGGCTTCGTTCGCACTTTTGTAAAGGGCGTGCTTAGAGATTCAATAAGGCTCGATTATTATATCAGTCAGCTTGCATCTAATGGACTTAAGGGTATCAAAGGAAGAACTAAGATTGTGCTCAGGATGGGCCTCTATGCGATTGAGTCGCTTGACAGCGTGCCTGCTTATGCTGCTTGTGATGAGGCAGTTAAGCTCTCTAAGAAGGTGAGCAAAGGAACAGACAGATTCGTCAATGCAGTGCTCCGCAATTTCGTAAGAAGGCAGGATGAGCTTACTCTTGCCGACGTTTCAGTTTCAGATGTGAGAGGGGGAAGCCTTAGCAAAGCTCAGGTTAAGGCGGTAAGCCTTGCGAAGTCGTTTGATACTGATTTCGTAAGAATGCTTAACAAACAGTACGGCGGGGAAGAATGCCTTAAGATGTTAGACGGCTTAAACACAGCACCAGATCTTATCATAAGAACGAACACTCTTAAGAATACAAGAGAAGAGCTGATAGATGCTTTACGAACCGGAGGTTTTGAAGCAACACCATGCGAGGGCTCCGCTCTGGCTGTAAGGGTCGGTGGTGGCTCGGTCACTGCTGATGAGATGTTTAAAGAAGGCTACTTCTCTATTCAGAGCCTTTCTTCAATTCTTTCGATTGAAGCTTTTAATCCTGCAGAGGGTTCTAGGGTTCTAGATATGTGTGCGGCGCCAGGTGGTAAGACAGCTGCTATGGCGGAGATTATGGGTAATAAGGGATATATAAGATCTCTTGATATTCATAAGCACAGATGTGAGCTTATAGACGCTACATGCGCAAGGCTTGGAATAGACATTGTAGAGACGGGACTTTCTGATGCGACGGTATACGAAGAAGCTTTTGCCCGTGATTTTGACTATGTTCTCTGTGACGTGCCATGCTCTGGACTTGGTGTAATAAGTACGAAGCCTGAGATAAAGCTCAAGAAGAGAACGGATGCGGCGGAGCTTACAGAGATTCAGATGGCGGCACTTGAGAATGCATATGCGTATGCGAAGAGCGGCGGAAGAGTGATGTACTCGACCTGTACAGTGAATAAGGACGAGAATGAGGGTGTTGTCGAACACTTTATGGAGAAGCATCCGGAGGCTCGAATTATTGAAAACGTAACGCTTATGCCGTATAATAACGTGATAGGTTTCTTTTATTGTATAATAATAAAGGAATAAATAAGGGACTAGATGGGGTTATAGATGAAGTTCGGTTGTATAACAGATAAAGGCAGGACAAGACAGAAGAACGAAGATTCAATTAAGATAATATCGAATGAGAATTTTTTCATGCTGGCCGATGGTGTCGGAGGTAATAATTCCGGCGAAGTCGCGAGCAGCTGTGCGGTTGAGGCGCTTGAGAAGTATGTGAGCGAGAATCCGCTGGACAGACTGTCGAGCAAGGAAGAGATTTTCAGATATTTCCTTGATGCGGTTAATTTCGTTAATCAGTACATTCTTGTAATTTCAGACACGGATGCGAAGTTCGAGGGAATGGCGACGACTCTGGTATTTGCATATATTAAGGATGACACGGTTTATGTTTCGAATATTGGAGACAGCAGACTGTATGTGGCAACAGATGAGAAGCTTTATCAGATTACGGATGATCACACTTACGTAAATGATCTAGTGAAGATGGGTGCGATTACTAGAGAAGAAGCAAGCAGACATAAGAAGAAGAATGTAATCACGAAGGCAATCGGTGTTAATTCATATATCAGACCGGATTGTTTCTGTGTTAAGGCTGGTCCGGGATCGACTCTGCTTATCTGCAGTGATGGACTATATGATGAAGTAAGTGATAAGGATATATTCAGAACCCTCACTTCAAATGACGACATGCAGCAGTGCGCTGATGATCTTGTCGGACAGGCGAATGAGAATGGTGGAAGCGATAATATATCAGTAATTTGTATCAGGATGGAGGAGTAATAATGGGAAGCAGGCTATTATCCGGAAGATATGAGCTCCTGGAGAAGATCGGCGATGGAGGAATGGCTGTTGTATATAAGGCCAAGGACAAGCTCCTTAACAGATTTATTGCAGTTAAGATTCTCCGTCCGGAGTTTACTAAGGACGCTGCTTTTGTTGAGAATTTCAAGAGAGAGTCTCAGGCTGCTGCAGGACTATCACATCCTAATGTTGTAGGTGTGTATGATGTCGGCAGGGAAGGTAATATCAACTACATTGTTATGGAGCTTATCGAGGGTAAGACTCTTAATGAAATTATCAAGGAAGAAGCTCCGATGGATTACAGAAAGGTAATCGATATTACGAAGCAGGTTGCTTCTGCTCTTAAGGTTGCGCACAAGAATAAGATTATTCATAGAGACGTTAAGCCTCACAACATAATGGTTACTAATGAGGGTGTTGTAAAGCTTGCCGACTTCGGAATCGCGAAGGCTGTTAACGATGCAACTCTTTCAACAGGTAGCAAGATCATCGGATCAGTTCATTATTTTTCACCAGAGCAGGCGAGAGGTAATTATGTAGATGAAAGATCTGATATTTATTCACTTGGAATCGTAATGTATGAGATGCTGACAGGAACTGTTCCCTTTGACGGAGATAATCCTGTAACAGTAGCCCTTAAGCATATCAATGAAGAGGTTAGACCTCCTAGTGAGATTGTAAGCGGTATTCCGCCTGCACTTGAGAGATGTGTTCTTAAGGCAACAAGCAAGTATCAGACTAACAGATACAGCAGTGCTGAGGAGCTTATTGAGGAGCTCGATAATATTGAGTTTGTTACCAAGGTGGTAGGAAACTCTATCTTCAATCAGTCTGCAAAGGTTGTTGATGAAGATGAGTTTGAAGATTCAGAATATGATGATGAGGACACAGGCAAGAGAAAGTCAAGGAAGGCTAAGAAGGGCAAGAAGAGCAAGAAGCCACTTTCACCCGCACAGAAGAAGAAGCGTAATATTATTATCGGCGCAGCTGCAGCAGTTCTTCTTCTTGTAATCGGCCTTGGCCTTGTTGCATCGGGTGCGTTCTCTTCAACAAAGCAGGTTCCTGACCTCTCTGATTTGACTGTTTCAGAGGCTAAGAAGCTTGCTGAGAAGGAAGGCTTTAAGCTTAAGGAGGGTGCTGAGGTATATTCAGCAGATATAGCTGAGGGAAGAATCTGTCAGCAGGATCCTAAGGGAGGAACAGAAGCTAAGAAGGGAAGCACAATTACGGTTAACGTAAGTAAGGGCTCTAAGGAAGGTATGGTTCCTAACGTTATAGGTAAGGACATCGATGACCTTGAGAAGTTCCTTAAGGAGTATGGTTATTCTGTAGGAACTGTTAAGGAAATTACAGATACAGCTCCATATGGTGTGATTCTTGAGCAGACACCTTCAGCAGGTTCATCACTTGATAAGGACAGCAAGATTGATGTTGTTATCAGTGATGGTAAGGGTAAGGAGAAGGGAGTAGTTCCTTCAATTACAGGCCTTACACTCAGTGAAGCAAAGAAGGCTATCCGTGCAGCAGGATTCACTATTGGTGGCATCAAGTACGAAGAGAGCAATGCATACGGTAAGGGCTACGTAATGTGGCAGCAGTATGCAGCGAATACTCAGCTTGATAAGGGTACAAGCATAGATATTGAGGTAAGTAAGGGTGCACCTGCACCAACACCGACACCTGATGACAAGGACGATGAGGACGATTAAGGATGCAGGGAAGAATAATTAAAGGAATAGGCGGTTTCTATTATGTATCTGATGGGAATCAGGTGACAATGGGAAAGGCAAGAGGAAATCTGAAGAGAGGCAAGCAGCTGCTTTATGTAGGTGATATTGTCGACTTCGATATATCAGACTCGGCAGATGCTGTAATTAACAGTGTTATCAGAAGAGAGAATTTTCTTATAAGACCGCCTGTATCCAACCTGGATATGCTCACGGTTGTATTTGCAGCAGAGAACCCGGATCCTAATTTCCCGGTAATTGATAAGCTTTGCGTTGCATGTGAAGCGAAGGGTATAGATGTAGCAATATGTATCACCAAGAAGGATAGAGTTGATGCAGCTGTGCTCGAAGAGTATGTTTCAAGATACGATGGGGTGTATCCTGTAGCGACTGTTAACGGTCTTACAGGAGAAGGCATTGACAGTCTGATGGAGATTATCAAAGGCCGTAACGTTGCACTCGGAGGACCTTCAGGTGTAGGCAAGAGCACAATCCTTAACAATATTGCGGGATTTGACTCTGCGGAGACTGGCTCTGTAAGCGACAAGACAGGACGCGGAAGACATACAACGAGACACGTCGAGATTTTTGAACTTGAGGACGGAACTAATCTCTATGATACGCCGGGCTTCACATCACTTGAGGTGCCTGAGATGACACCTGATGAGCTTGGTCTTATGTTCCCTGAGTTCAGAAGATATCGTGGATGCTGTAAGTATGCAGACTGCATTCATATTAATGAGCCGGAGTGTGCCGTTAAGGAAGCGGTCGGAGAAGGCGATATAGAGAAGAACAGATATGATTCTTATATTTACATGATGGAAGAGGTAAAGAAATGGCGAAAATAGCACCTTCAATTCTTGCCTGCGATTTCGCAAGGCTCGGAGAGGAAATCAGCAATGTATGTGAATGCGGCTGCGACTACCTTCACATCGACGTTATGGATGGCACTTTCGTTCCTAATATCAGCTTTGGTTCAGCTGTTATGAAGAGTCTGAATCCTTACGCAGAGGTTCCTTATGATGTTCATCTGATGATTGAGGATCCTGACAGATATATTGAGGATTTTGTTACAGATAATACTGAATTCATTACAGTTCACCAGGAGGCGTGCAGACATCTTCATAGAACTGTTCAGCACATCAAGTCTGCAGGTGCGAAGGCTGGAGTAGCACTTAATCCTGCAACACCTGTATGCATGCTGAAGGATATCCTGTGTGATGTTGATATGGTTCTTGTTATGTCAGTTAATCCGGGATTTGGTGGACAGAAGTTCATTAACGGTGCACTTGATAAGATCAGAGAGCTAGATGCACTTCGTAAGGAGAATGGTTATTCATTCCTTATTGAGGTAGACGGCGGTGCTGGTATTGGTAACGCACAGAAGCTTAGAGATGCAGGCTGCGATGTGATAGTTGCAGGTACAGCAGTATTTAAGGCAGAAGACAGAAGAGTTGCAATCAGGGAAATCAAGGGTATTTAAATAATATGATTTACATGCCGCTACTTAGGTAGCGGTTTTATTTTGCCTGAAAACGTGAGTTGTGATGATAATCGTCATTTTGAGCATAAGAACTGATGATTTTGTCACGAGAAAGTATGTACTGTCCTTCGCGGCCAAAAGCAGTATTATCATATTGCGGTTAAGTCCCGCAGGAAAGGAGATGAATTTTTAAGAAGTTATTTAATGTGCTGTATGAGTATTATGAGGCAGCATTGTGCTATTCATGACCCTTGAATAGAGCATGTTACTGTCCGGAATTGCCTCAGTCTATTCCATACAGAGACACGAAGATGTCATGCACTACTAAAACTATCCAAATTGCGTAGGGGATGCGAGAACAATCTAGCGTGATATCTTACTTCATTTACAATGATCCAGACGTTCATAACGGAGCACTCTATTTATATATTTATAGATAACAGGATTATATGGTGTGTGTTTAAATAGCTTCATACCCGCAGTGTCACATTTGATGCTGCGGGTAATCTCTATCTTATGCTTAGAAGAAAACTGACAGTATATGCTGGAGCATTGTCTCTTGGTATTCTTGCAGGTTTTATCGGACTTGAAGAAATGAAGCCGTTAGCAGGAATTGCTTTGCTTCTTGCATGTGGAATATTTCTGGTTTATGTGGAGTCTGACAGTCTCGAAGGTAGCAGCAGGGACAGGAAGGTTGTTTTGTTCATTTTGCTGACAGGTACTGTGCTGTTTACAGTTAAATATATATATTTCAATAGCGGTCCGGCGGTGCCATCTGTAAACAGAATCTGTGGTGTTGTTATTGGTATTCAGGTAAAGCCGGACTGCATCAAATATACGGTAAAGTCAGATAAGCCACTTGATGCGAAGATTCTTGTGAGTTGTTATACAGACGAAGCGGAGAATCTTGGTATAGGTGATAGAGCCTCTTTTAGCGGTAGATTCAGAAAGCCTGCTAGGCAGGAGAACCCGCATTGTTTTGATTACAGATTGTATCTCTTATCAGGCGGAATACGTTATTGTTTTACTGCTGATCAGGTGAAATATGAAGGACCAGATGGAAATCCTATTATGAGATTTCGGAGGACTACATATTCAGCAAGGCTTAGGTATGAGGAGTCTTTTGATGATGAAACGAGATCTTTTATAAGAGGTGTACTGTTTGGTGATAAGGGAGGAATGGATGAGGAGCTTGTAAGTCAGTTTAATGATAACTCAACAGGTCATATTCTTGCGGTGAGTGGCCTTCATATAGGGTTTATTTTCACAATGCTTAAGCGGCTTACGAGGAAGCGAAAGACACTTCCTGTTTCGGTATGTATGATTGCGGTTGTATTTGTTTATGGTGAGATGACACTGTGGAGTGCGTCTACGATAAGGGCTGTGCTTGTCATGTCAATTAATATTCTCGCGATGTTTGTGAGAAAACGCTTCGATATGCTTAGTGCTGTGAGTGCGGCGGCGATTGTAATTCTTATAGCTAATCCATATCAGCTTATGAATACGGGATTTCAGATGTCTTTTGCGGCGATGCTTGGAATTTCTATGATATCGCCATTTCTTGCGAAGTGGGTTGGCGATGAGATGGGTATGATGCTAGCAGTTCAGGTGGCTGTTGCCCCATACAGCATATATGTATTTCATAGATTCAATCCACTTTCGATTCTTATTAATATTCCTATTGTGTTTCTGACATCACTTCTGGTTCCGGTATGTATAGTGTCGCTGATGATGTGCAGTATGATAGGCTGGTACCCACATGTGGTTAGAGAACTGACTTACGGGATGTCTGAAATCCTGATTAAAGTGAACGCTATGCTCACTTTTGGTGGGGCAAATACGACTGATGTAAGAAGTCCAGGCTTATTAATTATGCTTGTGTTCTATGGCGCATGCTTTGTTATTTCTTCAGAATGGATGAGGGTAAGAGTTCTTAGAAAACAGTATCGGAAAGTAGTATCGGTGTTTGCTTATGTATTAATAATCTGCCTGATTATTTCTAATGCTTTTAATAATCTGGATTCTGCAGAAGTTATATTTGTATCTGTGGGACAGGGTGACTGTACTCATGTTAGAACAGGAAGCAGAAATGTTCTGATAGATGGCGGAGGAAGCAGAGAATATGATGTTGGTAATAAGCTGCTCAAACCATATCTCCTTGCAAATGGTGTATCAGAAATTGATGCTGCTATGGTAACACACCTTCATATGGATCATTTCAAGGGGATACAGGAGCTAGCAGAAGTATATCCGGTGAAGCAGCTTGTGATTCCACAAATGTGCAATGATGAGATAGGATCAGGAGAAGGAATCAGTTTAATAAACACTGATGGACGCATCGGCATTTCAGGTGATGTGTATATTGAACCAATATGGCCTTTATATAAAGAGAGGCCTGCTGGAGTAACAAACGAGAATGAGCTTAATATGATTTATATAATCCATTATAAAGGAATGAAAATAATGATTACGGGCGATGCAACTGGCGAAGATGAGCTTAGAATGACTGAGTACTATAAAGGAACAGACACTCTTTCATGTGACATCCTGAAGATATCGCATCATGGTAGCAGCTCAAGCTCTACAGAGGAATTCCTTGATGCTGTAAATCCTTCATATGCTGTGATTTCTGTAGGAGAAGGGAATATGTATGGGCATCCGTCTAATGATTGTCTTAAGAGGCTTGAAGAAAGAAACATTGAGATATACAGGACTGACCGAAATGGCGCGGTTGGTGTTGATATTAAGAGAAATGGACACTATAAAGTAATGCCGATGCATAACGAATTCACATAAAGATAGCTTTAAATTTGCTTTTAGTTTATAATTTTATGGGCTGTTTTGATTATGAGGATAAACTATGAGCAGAATTAAAGGTTTTATATATAGAATAGGATGTCTGATGCTGTGCGGATGCATTATTGCGGGTTTTATTCCTGCATTTGCTGAAGCTAATGCATCAAATAACAAAACAATACGAATTGGCTGGAATGAAGATAACGCATTCTATATCACCGGCAAGAATGGTGCGAGAAGCGGATATGGTTATGATTATCAGCAGACTGTAGCATCATATACAGGTTGGGAATACAAGTATGTCAACGGAGACTGGAATGACCTTATGGAGAAAGTGGAGTCCGGTGAGATTGATGTTATGGGATGTGTTTCATACACAGAAGAAAGAGCAGCAAAGCTATTGTACTCAGATCTTCCTATGGGAGAAGAACAATATTTCCTATACTCAAATCTCAGTAATACGAGCATAACTGCAACAGATATTGATTCTCTTGATGGTAAGAGAATTGGAATGATTGATGGAAGTAAGCCTGCAACTCTATTCTCAGAGTGGGAAGAGAAAAATGGTATAAGCACTAAGCATATTCAGATTCAGAATGCTGATGATGCTCTGCAGAAGATTAATAATAAGGAAATCGATGGATTCATATCAGTAGAGAGTCAGCAGTGGGGAGATAAAGGCGTATCAGCACTGATTAATTTCGGAAACTCTGACATTTATTACGTAATCAACAAGAACCATCCAGAACTTAAGAAACAGCTTGATAACGCAATGAAGAGTATCGATCATGATAAGCCATTCTATGATGATGAACTCTATCAGCGTTACCTCACAACGCAGACGGTTGAAGTACTGACTGATGAGGAGAGAAGCTGGGTTAAGAATCATGGATTAATTAAGGTGGGAGTATTGACCGATGATCCAGGAATAAGTGTATTTGACAATGATAAATCGGAATTTACAGGAGTAGTTGAGAACTATATTCTTCATGCTAGGAATTGTCTTGGCAAGGATAAGCTCACATTTGATCTTATAGCATATAAGACAAGGCAGGATCAGTTCAAGGCTCTTAAGGATGGAACCATAGACATGATATTTAGTGTAAGTGAGAATCCTTATGAAGCAGAACAGAATGACATCATACTGTCTGATACAACAATGAGCTTTAATCTGGCTGCAATTACAACAGATGACACTTTTGATGAAAATGCTGATGTTACAGTAGCTGTATGCAAAGGCTTTGTTGCATCAAAGTGGTTTATTGAGTACAACTATCCTCACTGGAAGATTAAGGAATATGATACCTTTAATATGGTTAAGAATGCGGTTAGAACTGGAGAGGCTGATTGTTTTGTTGTGAGATCTAACCAGGTTTTAAACTACATTAATGATAATAAGCTTCACAGCAGATTTCTCACGCATAAGTGCAATACACAGTTTGCAGTTAACCGTGATGATGTGATTCTTATGTCTATACTTAATAAGACAATCAAGACTATGCCAGATTCGATGCTTAGCAATGCTCTTTCGATTTATGATAATTCAGACAATAAGGTAACTGTTTCGGATTTCTTAAGAGATAACGCTGTACTTGTCATAGTTATATTCTTAGCAATATTTATGTTAGTTCATGTAATAATTGTCGGACTTCTTAAGCTATCAAGATTTTCAGAGATGAAAGCAAGAGAGGCTATGGAGCAGGCTGAGAAGGCTAATGCCGCAAAGTCAGATTTTCTGTTCAATATGTCGCACGACATCAGAACGCCTATGAATGCACTTCTTGGATATAGTGAGCTTATGAAGAAGGATCTTACAGATCCAAAGCTTATAGGATATCAGGAGAAGATAGAACAATCCGGTAATCTGCTTCTGGAAATCTTAAACAACGTTCTTGATATGGCAAGAATTGAGAGCGGCAGGATTGAACTTGATGAGAATTATTCTAATTTCAGTTCTGTTATCGAAGAACTTAGAAGTGTTTTTGAGGCAGCTGCTGATAAGGACGGAGTTACACTTAATGTAGAATCACATGTTGAGCACGAGCATATAATGTGTGATGGAACAAAGCTTAAGGAGGTATTCATCAATCTTCTCAGCAATGCAATCAAATATACGCCTGCCGGAGGTACAGTTATTGTCAGAACAGAGGAGCTTCCATGTGATAAAGATGGATATGTAAGGATTTCAACAGAGATTATCGACAACGGAATCGGTATGAGTGAGGAGTATCAGAAGACACTCTTTGAACCTTTTACACGTGAACACAATACGACAGCAGGCAAGGTTGCTGGAACTGGTCTTGGCATGCCTATTGTAAAGAGCCTTGTGGATATGATGGGCGGTACACTTGAAATTGACAGTAAACTCGGTGAGGGAACAAACGTGAATGTAACTATCGTGTTCAAGAAGGCTGATGAGATATACTACGATAATAAACAGGCCGCTACCTTTGATAAGAACGATATTGGTGACATCCAGGGTAAACATGTTCTGCTTGCAGAGGATAATGATCTGAACGCTGAGATTGCCACGGTTCTGCTAGAGGACCTCGGTCTTATTGTGGAACGTGTTGAAGATGGTGTTCAGTGCGTCGACAGGATGGATAAGTCAGAATCAGGAACCTATGATCTGATTCTCATGGATATACAGATGCCTAATCTGGATGGATATAAGGCTACACAGGCAATCAGAAGATTCAGTGATAAAGGAAAGTCCGGAATTCCTATTATTGCGATGACTGCTAATGCATTTAACGAGGACAAGGCTATGGCTGCTTTAATGAAGATGGACGGACATATATCGAAGCCTATAGATGTAAGTCAGATTAAATCAGAAATTCAGAAAGCTTTGCAGGGAAGCAGGATCCTGAATTAAGGAAATGAACTAAGGAGATCATATGTCATTTAAGGATTTTACAAATGATTTCAAGAAGAATATAACCGGAAATTCTCTGTTCTTTTATGGAGCAGAGGATTTTCTTATGCATTGGGCGATAGAACAGATCAAGGATAGGTACGTTTCACAGGAGTACAGAAGTTTTGATGTGGTTGATCTCCAGGGTGATGAATGTAGCGCTGATGATATTCTTGCTGCTGCTAAGTCGTATTCAATGTTCTCTGAGAGAAGAATTGTAATCGTAAGAAACTACCTGCCTGCAGTAAAGGGTGGAATCAAAGCAGAAGGTGGAGCGGACAGCAGACTCATTGATTTATGCGGAGAACCCAACGATTCGTCCGTGGTGATTTTTGTCGTGGACAGCAAGAATCGAAACAACATCTCAGCTTACGGCAAGAAGCTTATGAAGGCGTGTAAGGCGTATGATTTTGCGAGACTTGAGAAGGCTGAGCTGACAGGTTTTATAAATAAGAGAATCCACAAGGCCGGTCTTATGATTGGCAGAAGAGAGCTTCAGTATCTTATCGATATGAGCGGATATTACTACAAGGATAGTGATTATAATCTGAATGAGCTTGAGAGAGATCTGTTTAAGCTGACTAATGCATGCGAGGGTAATTCAATAGATAATCATCTGATTGATGAGCTTCTTGTTGGTGCGGAGGATAAATTCGTATTTAATCTTATTGATGCACTGATGAATGGAAACAAGAAGAAGGCGATGGAGCTTACAACGTCAATTCTGTCAGATGATGACAGCGCAATGATGCTGCTCTCTCTTATAACAAAGCAGTTTGAGATGATGTATGATTCGCTTGAGCTCTCAGATGAGGGATATACTATGTCTGCGATGGCCAAGGAGCTTGGTGTAAATGAGTTCAGATTTAAGAAGGCATTTCAGGCTGCCAGGGGATTTCAGAAGAAGCGTATAAAGAATATACTGGTGTATCTGTATAACACCGACAGGGACATCAAGCGCGGTAATATCGATAGAAATATCGCGCTTGAGCTCTTCGTAGCTTCGGTGTAGTAAGTAGTAATACAAGACGAAACTATTCGTCAGATGGATTAACCTTGTCTAGTATGAATTTAATGAATGTTGATACTGCAATTGAATTCATCTGTCTCTCATTAGCGAGAATGCCGATGTTTCGGTGATACGGAGGATCAAGGAGAACCTTCTTGATATTATAATTTTCGAGAATCGAAAGGTCAGGGAGGATGCTGATTCCAAGTCCCTGTTCAACCATTGCAAGAATAGTCTCATACTGATCAACACTTATGAACTTCTTAGGTGTGATGTTATACTTGTCAAAGGCATCGATGTCGTTGGTATCACGGCATTCTGACAGATATATATAGTCTCTGTCTTCGAAATCCTGAACATCGAATCTCTCAAGCCTTGCAGCAGGATCATCAGCAGGAAGAACCACATAGAATGGATCCTTAAGCAGAGGATATGTAATAAGATCCTCGTTCTCCTTAAGAGACAGAATACCGAAATTGATCTTGTCACTTTCAATCCAGCGTCTGATCTCTGTATTGTCACCTTCTTTAATATTGAAAGTTATGCTCGGATACATCTTATTGAATTCAGCTATAACTGATGGGAGTATGGAGCATGCCACTGTGTGGTAAGCTCCTGTTTTAATCTCACCGGAAATCATTCCCTTAAGGGATGCAACATCCTGCTGAAGGTCGTTCTCGGCATCATAAATAGACTTAATTCTGTAATAAAGCTGTTCTCCTTCATTTGTAACGTTAAGACCGTTCTTCCTTCTTATAAAAAGTTTTACTCCAAGCTCATTCTCTATTGACTGCAGTGCCTGACTCACAGCTGACTGTGAGTATGAAAGTGCTTCTGCCGCCTTCTTGATGCTGCGTGATTCATATAACTGAACAAGTATTAAATATTTGTTAGTGAGCATAATATAACCTCTAGATTGTTAAGTAATTCTGATTTAAATCTACTAAATTGTAATAAATTTGAATTAAAAACACAACGTAAAATAAGGATTACTTATTTCTGAATGAAGTATTATAAACTGTACTTATAGAAATTGTTAAATTATAATCAATTTGTATAAGAAATGTGTTTATCGATAATTATTTCGCATTATTTTACTTCCGGAAGATTTCAATCATTTGATTAAGGATAGAGTTTTGGGAGGTACGTTATGAACAGTTTACTTATTCTCAAAGGTTTGTGTATAGTCGGTATGCTTTTGACGGCATTTCTTATGGCGGGCGCTTTCAAGAGACAGCTCGCAACAGAGGATGGCGCTGCTAAGATGCAGGAAGAGAAGAAGCATGGTGCATATAACGCTGTTGTTGGTATGGTTTCCTATTTCTTCGATACACTTGGAATCGGATCTTATGCTATTGCATCATCCGCATATAAGATCCGTAAATCAGTACCGGATGAATTAATTCCGGGAACTCTGAACGCAGGAGGCGCTATTCCGGTTCTACTGGAGGCATTCCTGTTCTTCGGATTTGTAGAAGTTGATACTATAACACTGGTTTCGATGATATTCGCACAGGTGCTAGGCGCTCTTGTTGGAGCTGGAATCGTAACTAAGTGGGATGCTCACAAGATCAGACTTGGAATGGGTGTTGGACTGCTGGCTCTTGGTATCATAATGGCACTTAAGACACTGGCTGTCGGACCATTTTCAGGCGGTAATGGCGATGCCCTTGGACTTACAGGAGTAAAGCTTGTAATCGCAGTAATTGTCTGCTTCTTCCTTGGAGCATTTATGAACATCGGAATCGGAGCATATGCACCTACACTTGCACTCGTATCAATCATTGGTATGAGCGTAGGAGCGGCATTCCCAATCATGATGGGTGGCTGTGCTTATCTGATGGCATTCGGTAATGTACCTAAGTTCTTAAGAGAGAACAAGATTGATATGATTGCAACCATTGGAACAACAATTTGCGGCTGTCTAGGTGTCCTAATTGCTTATTTCCTTGTAAAGAGTCTTCCAATCGACAAGCTTATGTGGCTCGTAATTGTTGTAGTAATCTATACATCAATCCTGTTCCTAAGAGATGCTCTTAAGAATAAATAGAGGGATCGCATCAAGGGTTACGATGTGATGCATTTGAAAAGAGGCACGGGCGTAAGCCTGTGCCTCTTACATTGGCTATTCTTATTTATTCTTATTAACCTTATCTATAAGATCACGTGCTGCCGATAGAGCACTGTCGTCCTGACTTCCACTGAAGAGCGTAGCTACCATTGCAATCTTGCCGTCTTCATCGAGGTGCTGAACCCTTGTGTGAGATGACCCATCCTCAACAGACTTGGTAATCAGATAATTGTCTCTACCATAAGCTGCAATCTGTGGAAGGTGAGTGATGCATATAATCTGATGAGACATAGCAATCTGATTAAGCTTCCTTCCAACAGTAAGAGCTGTTCTTCCACTGATTCCGGTATCAATCTCGTCAAAAATCATGGTCTCCATATTATCGGAGTCTCCAATGATATGCTTGAATGCGAGCATTACTCTTGAAATCTCACCGCCCGATGCAATCTTGGTGATAGGGGCGAGCGGCTGCCCAGGGTTAGTCGAAATTAGAAACTCGACTCTATCATAGCCGAGCTCTGTAATCTCATCGAGCCTTTCGATTCCAATGCTGAACTCAGAGTTAGCGAAGTCAAGCTCCTTAAGCTCAGTTGAAATAAGCTCTTCTAGCTCCGAAGCAATCTTATGACGCTTCTTGCTTACAACTGAAGCTGCAGCTTCAAGCTCTGAATACGCTTCATCACAAGCATTCTTAAGACGCTCCTTCTCACCATCAAAATTCTGGATAAGCAGAAGCTTATCAGAAAGGTCATTCATATATTCGATGATGCCATCGATGTCCATGCTGTACTTTCTCTTGGCATCCTCAATCACGCTAAGCCTCTCTGATACCTCATCCATCTCTTCTTCAGAGAAGGAAATGGAATAGAGAGTATCACGAAGCTGATCTGAAACATCCTCAAGTCTGTAATAGATATCATTCAGCTCCTCAGAGAGAGAAGACAGGCCCTCACTATATGAAGAAACACTCATAAGCTCATTCATGCATCTGCTTAGAACCGTAAGTGTCGAAATATCGTCCTCATGTAGCGCACTATATGAAGAATTGACCGCAGAATATATTCTCTCGCTGTTCTTCATAAGGTCAAGTCTCTCTGTGAGCTCCTCATCCTCATGAGGCTTAAGCTCGAGCTTACTTATGTAGTCATACTCAAAGCTGTAGAAATCCTGCTGTCTTCGAAACTGCTTCTCCTCAGAAATAAGATCGTTATACTCCTTAAGAGCACTGCGATAAACCACATACTTGTCCGAAAGCTCTGCAAGTGAATCTGCAATCTGATCCTTGTGAAAGCTGTCAGTAATCAGAATATGATTCTCCGGATCGAGAATTCTCTGATTGTCGTACTGTCCATGGATGTCGATGAGGTCACGACAAAAATCGCGAAGCTGAACAAGTGTTACCGCTTCGCCGTTTATCTTCGCGTGGCTCTTTCCCGAGGCGAGAAGCTCTCTTGTTATAATGAATTCTTCTCCGGCGCGATCACATGAAAGCTGTATAAGGGACTTGTCCTGTCCCTTTCTGACCATCGAAATATCAGCACGGCCACCAAGGGCTGTGCTGATTGCCTGTACCAGTACTGACTTACCGGCACCGGTCTCACCTGTGATAACGTTGAGACCATCACCTAAGTCAAATGATAGATGTTCAATTGTCGCAAAATTATCTATGACAATTCTGTTAAGCATGTATATTACTCCGTCTTGTTAATAATCTTGTCTAATGACTTCAGAATCTCAGGAACGTTCTCTTCCTTGTCTACAACGACGAGCATTGTGTTATCGCCACTTACTGAACCGATTATATGATCAAGTCCGAGGTTATCAAGAGCCTCTGCAGCAGCATTGCCGCATCCAGACAGAGTCTTGATAATGATCAGATTCTGAGCTGACGCATAAGATATTATTGTCTCTCTAAAAATCTTGATAAATCTGTCGGTGATAGGTGCTGATTCGAACTTAGCTGAAACATATCTTGACTTACCGCTCTTCGATAAAGTCTTGACCAGCTGGAGCTCCTTGATATCTCTTGAAACGGTTGCCTGAGTTACCTTGTAACCAGCATCCTCAAGAGCACTCTGAAGCTGATCCTGCGTCTCGATTTCGCTCGAATTGATGATTTCGAGAATCTTGTTCTGTCTTGAGTATCTCATAAAAAACACCTCCGATTAAGTTAGAAAAATTATAGCATAAAAACACAAAATCATGCATAAAAACATTATTTTGGCAATATCATGTACGGTTAAGAAAAATACTTGCAGGTATTCGGTAGAAGGGCGGTATCAATGGACATGGAAGTACAATTTTGATAAAATATCGTGAAGGAGTTTTTGCAAAAATGAGGATACTTGGAATAGATCCCGGCTATGCGATTATGGGCTGGGGAGTTGTAGATTATATCGGGAACAGATTCACTCCGGTGGCATACGGCTCACTTGAGACGGAAGCTCACACGCCGGCAGAAGATAGACTTTTGGCATTGTACGAGGGGCTTATCGAGATAATCGAGAAGTACCAGCCTGAGGAAGCATCGATAGAGGAGCTTTTCTTCAACAACAATGCGAAGACAGCAATTATTGTAGGAGAGGCGAGAGGAATAGCGCTTCTCGCATGCAGACAGAACAACCTTGCGATTTCGGAATACACTCCACTTCAGATCAAGCAGTCGCTTGTAGGATATGGACGTGCGGACAAGAAGCAGGTTCAGCAGATGGTTAAGACAATTCTGAATCTCGAGAAGGTGCCTAAGCCGGATGATACGGCGGATGCACTTGCTGCGAGCATCTGTCATGCGCACTCGAGCGGAAGCAGAATGAGAATTGGGAGAAGATAAATGATCAGACATATAAAGGGAGAGTACATCTTCTATGACAGCGGCGCACTGGTTATTCAGACAGAGTCCGGAATCGGGCTACGTGTGTATATACCGACATATTCGCCGCTTTTGAATGCGCGTGAGGGAGACACTGTGGAGGTGTTTACTCACATGCAGGTCAAGGAGGACGGGATGAGACTTTATGGCTTCCCGGACCTTGAGGGACTGAAGCTTTATGAGCTTCTTATTACAGTTAACGGAGTCGGACCTAAGGCAGGCCTTGCGATCATGTCTCTTGGAACCACTATGCAGGTTAAGAAGCTGATCGGCATGAGGGATGCTGCTGGAATTGCCAAAGCACAGGGAGTAGGCAAGAAGACTGCGGAGAGAATAATACTTGAGCTTTCTGAGAAGGTCGGTGCTTTTGAGATAGAAGCTGAAGCTGGAGGTGACGACAAGCAGGTTGCAGCAAGACCTGTTACAGGCGAGAGAACTGAGGCCGTTATGGCACTAACTGCTCTTGGCTACACTAAGAAGGAAGCGGAGGATGCAATCGGACAGGTAGCGGACGAGGGAATCAGCGCTGAGGAATATATCAAGAAGGCGCTAAGATTTCTTATGTAAGTATGGAGGATTGTGACAGAAATGGAAGATAGAATAGTACAGGCAAGTGCAACGCCGGGCGAGCTTGCAGGAGAGCTTACACTCAGACCTCAATATCTTAGTGAGTACTGCGGACAGTCGGCGAGCAAGGAGAACCTGTCAATATATATAGAAGCGGCGAAGAGAAGAGGAGATCAGCTAGATCATGTGCTTTTCTACGGACCACCGGGACTTGGTAAGACTACGCTCGCGGGAATTATCGCTAACGAGCTTGGTGTAGATATCCAGACAACTTCTGGACCAGCAATCGGAAGAGCGGGAGATCTTGCAGCGATACTTACCAACCTTAAGGACGGAGATGTTCTTTTTATAGATGAGATTCACAGACTTAACAGACAGGTTGAGGAGATTCTGTATTCGGCGATGGAGGACTATGCAATCGATATCGTTATCGGTAAGGGACCATCAGCGAGATCACTTAGAATAGATATCGCGAAGTTCACGCTTATAGGAGCGACAACGAGAGCCGGAAGCCTTTCGGCACCGCTAAGAGACCGTTTTGGCATCGTGTGCAAGTTCGACTTTTACACAGTAGATGAGATTAAGAGCATTCTTTATAGAACTGCTGGAGTTCTTAATACGGAGATCGATGAGGAGTCGCTTGATGAGCTTGGAAGAAGGTCAAGAGGCACACCTAGAATTGCGAACAGACTGCTGAAGCGTGTAAGGGATTTCAGCGAGGTTATCGGCGATGGTAAGATCGATGTTGAGATTACAAGGAAGGCGCTCGATGCGCTTAGAGTCGATAACCTTGGACTAGACAAGCTTGATCGGGAGATTCTCGAGACAATCATCAAGGGTTTTGCCGGTGGACCGGTCGGAATTGAGACAATTGCTTCGGCGATAGGAGAAGAGAGAGTTACCATTGAGGATGCGAATGAGCCATATCTTATTCAGTCGGGGCTGCTTTTTAGAACGCAGAAGGGACGTGTTGCCTCGAAGGCTGCGTATGAGCATCTCGGGCTCATGCATTTGTACAAGGAAGGGGAATAGATGAGAATAGAAGAATTTGATTACAATCTGCCAACGGAGCTTATCGCGCAGACACCGGCGGCGCAGAGAGATTCATGCAGGCTGATGGTTCTGAATCGCGAGAAGCAGAGCATCGAGCATAAGCATTTCTACGATATACTTGATTATCTTAACGAGGGTGACTGCCTTGTTGTTAACGATTCAAGGGTAATTCCTGCAAGAATGTACGGAATCAAGGAGAGCACCGGTGCGCACATCGAGCTTCTTTTAATCAAGAGAATCGAGGGCGACAAGTGGGAGTCTCTTGTTAAGCCGGGCAAAAGGCTTCGTCCTGGGGATACAGTAATCCTCGATGAGAAGCATAATTTCAAGGCGCATATTCTCGGCACCTACGACGAGAATAACGGTACAAGACTTATCGAGTTCGGTTACGATGGTATCTTTATGGAGAGACTTGAGGAGGTTGGTTCAATGCCGCTTCCACCTTATATAGAGAGAGCTGCAGAGGAAGAGGACAAGGAGATGTATCAGACCGTGTACAGCAAGATCGACGGTTCTGTTGCGGCTCCTACTGCGGGACTTCACTTCACTGAGGATCTTCTTAAGAAAGTAGAGGAGAAGGGAGTTAAGATTGCTTACGTTACTCTTCATGTAGGAATCGGTACGTTCAGACCGGTTAAGGTTGATGTTATCGAGGAGCACAAGATGCATTTTGAAGAATGCAGTGTAAGCGAGGAGACTGCAAGAATCGTTAACGAAACGATTGAATCCGGCGGAAGAATAATTTCTGTAGGTACTACTTCAACAAGAACGCTTGAGAGTGCTGCAGAGGAGACTCCGGACGGATACAGACTTAAGGCCGGAGATTACAGCACCGGAATCTTTATCTATCCTGGTTACAGCTTCAAGCTGGTGGATGCTCTTATCACCAATTTCCACCTGCCTAAGTCAACTCTTCTCATGCTGATTTCAGCGCTATATGACAGAGAGAAGATTCTAGAGGCTTATGAAGAGGCTGTTAAGGAAGAATACAGATTCTTCAGCTATGGCGATGCGATGCTGATTGAGTAGAAAGGAGAAATGATAGTGGAGAAAGCACTTAAATTCGAGATCCTTCATAAAGAGGAGCACACCAGAGCAAGAAGGGGAAGAATTACAACTAAGCACGGTACTATTGAGACTCCGGTGTTCATGCCGGTTGGAACTCAGGCGACTGTTAAGGCGATGAAGCCCGAGGATGTTGAGAAGACTGGTGCTGAGATTATTCTCGGAAATACATATCACCTGTATCTCAGACCGGGCGAGGACATTGTACAGGAGGCCGGCGGACTTCATAAGTTTATGAACTGGAACAAGTCTATTCTTACGGACAGCGGCGGCTTTCAGGTTTTCTCACTCGGAGCGATGAGAAAGATTACAGAGGAGGGTGTGAGATTCAAGTCATATCTTGACGGCTCAAGCCATATGATGAGACCGGAGGATTCAATTGCAATTCAGACTGCACTCGGTTCAGATATCATGATGGCGTTCGATGAATGCATCCCATATCCTGCTGACAGAAGATACACCAAGGATTCACTTGAGAGAACTACAAGATGGCTCGAGCGATGCGTCAAGGCACATCACAACACAGAGAACCAGAGCCTTTTTGGCATTATGCAGGGAGGAATGTATAAGGACTTAAGATACGAAAGCGCGATGCAAATCCGCGAGTTCGATCTTCCAGGATACGCTATCGGTGGTCTTTCTGTAGGCGAGCCTAAGGAGGAGATGCTCGAGGTTCTAGACGAGTGTGCAGATTACCTGCCATTTGAGAAGCCTAGATACGTTATGGGTGTTGGAACGCCTGACTATCTGTTCGAGGGTGTCGAGAGAGGTATCGACATGTTCGACTGCGTGCTTCCTACAAGACTTGCAAGACACGGAATGGCTATGACAAGCCACGGTAAGGTTAATATCAAGAACAAGCAGTGGGAGAGAGCATTTGAGCCGCTTGATCCTGAGTGTGACTGCTACTGCTGCAGAAATTATTCAAAGGCGTACCTGAGACATCTGTACAAGTCAGATGAGATTCTAAGCTCAATGCTTCTAAGTGAGCACAACACTCATTTCCTTGTGAACATGATGAAGAATATCAGAAAGGCGATTGAGGAAGACAGATTCCTCGAATACAAGAAGGAGTTCTACGACAAATATGGAGAATACTAATACGAACATGAATTGCGACATCAAGGGCCTGTGCCCGATGCACGAGAATTGCGGCGGCTGCATTTATCAGGGAACCCCATACGAGGAGCAGGTTGCATCCAAGGACAGACAGGTAAGGAAGCTTCTTATCAATCACGGAGTTGACATCGACGTCTACGAGGGCATGACACCTGCATACACACCTTACAGATACAGAAATAAGATGGAGTACACCTTCGGTGATCTCGAGATCGGCGGAAGACTTGAGGTTGGAATGCACAAGAAGGGACGCTTCATGTCAATCATCACAACAGACGAGTGTCAGCTTGTGCCGGAGGATTTCAATAAGATCCTCAGCGCAACACGTGCTTTTTGCGAGGAGAGAGGATATGCAAAATATCACAAGAAGATTCACAAAGGTCTTCTTCGTAACCTCATCGTAAGATGCGGCGTGAGAACTGGCGAACTTCTTGTCGACATCGTTACAACGACTGAGCCAGGCTTTGACGAGGAGGGCTTCAAGGACATGATCCTAGGACTTGACCTCGATAAAACTGTAGTCGGCGTGCTTCGTACATTCAACGATGCACTCGCTGACGCGGTAATCGACGAGGGAACTAAGGTTCTCTACGGACGCGATTACTATAACGAAGAGATTCTCGGACTGAAGTTCAAGGTTAAGACGTTTGCCTTCTTCCAGACTAACATCGACGCTGTTGAGAGACTTTACTCACACGCGCTTGAACTCATTCCTGACATAGATGCGAAGACTGTTTACGACCTGTACTGCGGCACAGGCACAATCACACAGCTGATGGCGAAGAAGGCTGCGAAGGTTTATGGCGTTGAGATCGTTGAGGATGCGGTCGAGGCTGCGAAGATGAATACGGAGCTTAACGGAATTCACAACTGCGAATTCCTCTGCGGAGACGTTAAGGAGAAGCTTTCTGAGCTCGGCCAAAAGCCTGATGTTATCGTCGTGGATCCTCCGAGAGTCGGTATGCATGACAAGGTTGTTGATATGCTCTCAGCTTACGGCATACCTGAGATTCTATATATCTCATGCAATCCTAAGACAATGAGCATGAACCTTGAGAGATTCCGCCTGCACGGATACGAGCCGGTGGTGATCAAGGCGTATGATAACTTCCCGATGACAAAGCATGTGGAGAGCATATGTCTGCTGTCAAAGGTGGAGAGTGAAGAGGAATAAATAGATGGAAGTAAAGTAATTACGGGCTTTTTGCGAGATTAGTATCATCAGATAAACCTTGCGGGAAGCCCGGTTTTCTTGTAGGAACTTTCGAGAGGAGGCGATACAAATCATTGAAATGTTTAGATTCTTCCCGGATAGAGTGAAAAATCCTGGTTTAGGGTATTTTCTTCTCAGAGATTTTCATAAATTGGAGCCGGATAAAGCGCATCATAGCTATGCCTAATGCAAATGCGACATTTTAATATAATCGCTGATTATACATGTAAGTAATAATATTAGCAATGCTTATGCTTGTGACTAGAAAAGATAGTTCTAAGTGGTCAGTGCTCTTATGAAAAGGCATATTTCGTCCAAAAGTAACTTCTTGTGCATGTAAAATCAGATTTCCTACGAGAAGAAATCCCGTGAAATCTCAAATCTTATCGTATATCGGGAAGAATTTGGGGAATATGGAGATTTTTATCGCCGAGTAATTTACATTCAGGCTTGAATTTTCGAGCTGATATACGTTGAATCAAAGCTAAGTCTCGAATCCAAGGCTAACATTAGCGGAGAATACCCAGTTTAACATCCGCGTCAAGTTAAATAGGGTAAAAATAGCCGCTTCTTAATGATGCGTCTTAATTATTTGAAATTGCAGAAATGTTAAATACTCAGCATGATACAATGATAATGATATATTTCATCAGTAGATACACTGTGTAGGAGGTTAAAATGCCAAGTGAAGAAAAAAGAATATGGGGTATCCATACAAAGGATGACAATTTATTTCTGCATCAGGATGTAATAGCAATCGGTTGGAAGAAAATGGGCGATTTGAGCCAGATCCAAGCTGACCGTGATGCCTTCAAAGAAAAATATACAGAAGTTTATCCAGATGCTAAGAAAGGCAGTATCGCAAATGGTGCCGGTATGTTGTATCGTTTTGCACATGAGGTCGAGATTGGTGATTACGTTGTATTTCCTTCAAAGATTGATCGTCAGATAAATATCGGTGTGATTGAAGGCGGATATGAATATCATCCGGAGGCCACAGAATATGTGCAGCAGCATAAAGTCAAATGGTTAAAGCATCTACCAAGAACCTCGTTTTCGCAAGGAGCATTGTATGAAGTCGGCTCAGCAATGTCATTTTTTACAGTAAAGAATTATGCGGATGAGTATCTTGCAGCGCTGGACAAAGGCTTTAAGAAAAATGCGATGACATCCGGAGCAGATGAAGATGAGAGTGTTGGTGCTACAGCTGATGAAATTGTAGAGGCAACAAGAGACTTTATCCTGAAAGAACTGAGTAAAAATCTCAAAGGCTATGATTTGGAAGAATTCGTTGCTGACTTGTTAAGGGCTATGGGTTATCGTACCACAGTTTCTGCACATGGCGGAGACAGCGGTATCGATATTACGGCCTACAAGGATGAATTGCCACCTCGCATTTTAGTACAAGTAAAGAGTCAGGATAGTGACATTAAGGAAGCGACGATTCAGTCATTGAAAGGTGCTATGAGAGAGGGAGATTATGGATTGTTTGTGACCTTATCAAATTATACCAAGAATGCAAAAAAATATCTGGATAATACACCGATTATCAGAGGAATTAATGGTACAGAGCTGGTTGACTTAGTATTGAAGTATTACCACGATTTGAGTGATAAGTATAAAAAGATGATTCCACTGAAAATGGTATATATCCCAGTTGCAAAAGAGAAGTAAGCTTATAATTGTGTATGAGAAAATTTAGAATTTCAGACAAAGAAATGTGCCCCTATGGAAGCGGAATACTTTTTAAGGATTGTTGTAAAAATAAAGATATTGTGCAGAAAGAGTTATAAAAAGCACCTCCAGATGTGCAAATTATGAAAAAGTGCTACATGAATCCGGACAAGTCCAGATGTAACAAAAAATCAAAGCCGCTCATGCTTTACAAAACAATAAAATAATAAACATTTTGGGTGGCATAGATAGACATGTATATATGCTTGATGCCAAGAAACAACCACTGTTGGTTCCATTGGTTGATAGAAAGGTAATTCCATATATACAAATAGGTAAGACAAGTGTAAATGATGCAACTACAGAAAACTGTTTCTGCGATTATCACGATAATGTTGCTTTTGCGGTTATCGAAAAAGGAGCCCCCGATTTTGAAGATAGCAGAGTTGATATGAAATTTATTTATGCATATAAAGCATTTATTTTTGAGTATTATAAGCAATGGATAGCAATGGATATTTTTCGGACAAATTTTAAAGATAATTCGAAGGCATTTATGTCTCCTGATATGGTTGCTATGTATCGTATGTTGCAATTGAAGCACAAAGAGTTTGAACCAGTAAAAAAGCATTTTGATTCACAGATAATGGCTGGAACTTACAATGGAATATACACATATTCAATAAGGATTCCTGAACAAATTGCATTTGCTGATTATTCGTATATTGCGCCTAATTATGATATGAATGGTAAAAAAATAATGCATACAAGAAAAGGTGTTATGCATAGGATTGCGTTGACAATTTTTCCAGAAAAAACACAATCTTGGCTTATGATGAGCTGTTTAGAGAGTGAAAAAGAAATATTTGAGAAATTTTTTGGCAAATGCAGCATGCATCATACGATAAGTTAAAGTATTACTTAAACTTAATTTTGCCACTATATTCTGAAAATACGGTTCTTGGGAATGCATTATGGAATTCGTGGAGTAGTGATAATCAAATGGCTTACACATACTACGCTAACCTTAATGGACCGGATGCGATGGTAATGGAAAAAGCATTATGCTTTGAGCTAAAAAATGCAGCACGTAGTAAATCTGTAGATGTGTATTCTGCTAATATGAAACTGAACTTATTTGAGCAGATATAACCTTTTTATCATTGAAAAAAATTTGTGGTTTTTGTTGTAATTACGATTGCACATAGAACACAGTACGTTTTAAAGAGGTTACATCAAAGAGGACAACTTGATAAACAATTCATGCGGTAGTTAAGAGCTTTTACTTAAGATGAGAAACAACAAAAAGGAGGCATCCTATTTGAAAAAGAAAAAAGATGAAATAACTATCCGCTCTAGCGCAGCGGAATATCTGACTTACATTGCCTCTGTTGGCGACCAGCAGGATAGCATAGAAATGCGCTATGAGGATGAGAATATATGGCTGACACAGAAGATGATGGCCACACTATATGATGTAGGAATTAATACAATCAATTATCATATTAAAAAGATATTCGATGACAGTGAGTTACAGGAGGATTCAGTTATTCGAAAATTTCGAATAACTGCGCTTGATGGAAAAAGCTACAATACAAATCACTATTCCCTGGAGATGATCATTGCCGTAGGCTTCAAGGTCAATTCCGAGCGTGCCGTACAGTTTCGTAAATGGGTAAACCAGGTCGCCAAGGATTATACCATCAAAGGCTGGGTTATGGACGATGAGCGTCTGAAACGCGGAACGTATCTGACGGAGAAGTATTTCGATGAGCAGTTAGAGCGTATTCGTGAGATTCGTGCCAGCGAAAGAAAGTTTTATCAGAAGATCACTGACCTGTATGCGACAGCCATTGACTATGACAAAAATTCTGCAACGACGAGAAGATTTTATGCGACCGTTCAGAATAAAATGCATTACGCAGTGCATGGGCATACTGCAGCTGAGCTGATCGTGGAAAGAGCCGATCACACTAAAGAGCATATGGGATTAACCACCTGGGCAGATGCACCGGAAGGAAAGATTAAGAAAAGCGATGTTACAGTTGCTAAGAATTATCTAAGCCAGGATGAAATGAAGCAGCTGAATCGTATGGTTACAGCATACCTGGATTTTGCTGAAAACATGACATTGCGGCATATTCCTCTTACGATGCAGGACTGGGAAAAGAGACTCAACAGCTTCATCGAAATGTTTGATTATGGTATTTTACAGGATGCGGGTAAGGTGTCCACAGAAATTGCAAAGCTTCATGCTGAGACAGAATTTGAAAAATACCGTGTGATTCAGGACAGATTGTTTATGTCTGACTTTGATAAGTATATGCTGGAATTGGAAGAGAATGCGAAGAAATAGAGCGTGAAACCAGTGATGATGTGGATGGATTCGGATGAGTAACTTCCGGTTGCAAGACATTGCACTTTTACCGATAGCTCAGACCTATCGTTAAAAGGTTCGTGGGTATGTCCTAAAATATTAAGGCAAAAGTCTGAAATTTATAGGGAGCTATCCTTCCATGTTGAGATGGTTGTTCTTTTGTCCCAACTGAAACAAAAGCCGGATGATTACATTAATGTCACGATTGAACTTGATGATATGGATATAACATCTGCAGAGACTAAGGCAACATATGATGAGATAAAGAAGTATGTTGCTGAACATAATGCCGGCATGAAGGCTTCCAATCTGTATATCTCACAGGTAAAGAGAAAATGCGGAATTGAGATTAGAAAGAATTATAATTTACCTAAAAATGAAGATAGCAGGCAGCCACATTACCCAGAAGACAAAGAAATTGCAATTGTGGAGGCATTGAAGCATTTTAAGATGAATAGTTAATAAAGAGAGGTGCATATGCTATGCCAGGTATACTCGTGGTTGAAGATGATGAAAATTTAAATCGTGGAATTACATTTTCACTGAAAAAATCCGGATATGAGGTTTTTTCAGCAG